>WBJT01000014.1_pt3 | contig 36849 bp, 32 predicted proteins | sample 5109881 | NCBI WGS metagenome assembly WBJT01 (sample SAMN11895465, study PRJNA545514) | wastewater metagenome | isolation source: saline BTEX enrichment culture, original innoculum from Kuwait petroleum... | place: USA:Stillwater, OK | collected 2018-09-01
TGCGCCGCAGGCGTGCGACATTCCGGCGCGGTCATTGAAGATGTCGCACACGGCCCGCGGCCGTGCACGACCTACCGGTCTGCCAGGAGCGGCCAACCCGCGCGGCCTGTCACCGCCCGGGAGCAGCCGACCTACAACTTGGACCGGCGCTTGCGTCCGGTGCGTCAGGCATGCGCCCGATTTGCCCGGGGGCGGCCATCCTGGCTTTGCCCTGCCTGCGCAGATGCCGTCAGAACGCGCGCTCATCGGGGTTGCGAGGTCGGCCGCTCACGGTAGTCGACGTTGCCGGCACCGCAGGACGGGATGTTGGCTGCCAGGAGGCGCCAACCTACGGGAACCCGCGTAGGTCGTGCGCCGCAGGCGTGCGACATTCCGGCGCGGTCATTGAAGATGTCGCACACGGCCCGCGGCCGTGCACGACCTACCGGTCTGCCTGGAGCGGCTGAGCCACGGTAGAGGCCGAGCCGCCGCGATTCCGGGTAGGTCCGGCTGCGCCTGGCAACCGACAGACAGCCGCGGTGGTGTCGCCCGGCCTGTCGGGTCGGTGCTCATGTGCAGGGGCGATGAACCAAAAAAAAGCCCCGCGCGGGGCGGGGCTTTCGTACGGCTCGGGTGTGTGAGCCGGACGGCGGGCTTACATCATGCCCATACCGCCCATGCCACCCATGCCGCCCATGTCGCCGGCACCGCCGTCGTCCTTCTCCTCAGGGTGCTCGGCCACCATGCACTCGGTGGTGATCATGAGGCCGGCCACGGAGGCGGCGTTCTGCAGCGCGGTGCGGGTGACCTTGGTCGGGTCGAGGATGCCGAACTCGACCATGTCACCGTACTCCCCGGTCTGGGCGTTGTAGCCGTAGTTGCCCTCGCCCGCGAGGATGGCGTTGACCACGACCGCCGCGTCCTGACCCGCGTTGGTCACGATCTGGCGCAGCGGCTCCTCGATGGCACGGCGCACGAGTGCGACGCCCATGTCCTGGTCGTGGTTGTCGCCCTTGACGCTCTCCAGGGCCTTGAGGGTGCGCAGCAGCGCGACGCCGCCGCCGGGCACGATGCCCTCCTCGACGGCCGCACGGGTCGCGTGCAGGGCGTCCTCGACGCGGGCCTTCTTCTCCTTCATCTCGACCTCGGTGGCGGCACCCACCTTGATCACGGCAACGCCGCCGGCGAGCTTGGCCACGCGCTCCTGGAGCTTCTCGCGGTCGTAGTCGGAGGAGGCGTCCTCGATCTGGGTGCGGATCTGGTCCACACGGGCCTTGATGTCGTCGGCACGGCCACCGCCGCTGACGATGGTGGTCTCTTCCTTGGTGATGTTCGCCTTCTTGGCGGTGCCGAGCTCCTCGAGGGTCGCCTTCTCGAGGGTCAGGCCGACCTCCTCGGAGATCACGGTGCCGCCGGTGAGCACGGCGATGTCCTGGAGCATGGCCTTGCGGCGGTCACCGAAGCCGGGCGCCTTGACGGCGGCGACCTTGACGATGCCGCGCATGCTGTTGACCACCAGGGTCGCCAGCGCCTCGCCCTCGATGTCCTCGGCGACGATCAGCAGCGGGCGGTTGGACTTGGCGACGTTCTCCAGCAGCGGCAGAAGCTCGCGGATGTTGGAGATCTTCTTGTCGCAGAGGAGGATGTAGGGGTCCTCGAGCTCCGCGGACATGCTCTGCTGGTTGTTGATGAAGTAGGGGCTGAGGTAGCCGCGGTCGAACTGCATGCCCTCGACCACGTCCAGCTCGTTGTCGAGCCCGGAGCCCTCTTCGACGGTGATGACGCCTTCCTTGCCGACCTTGTTCATCGCGTCGGCGATGATCTTGCCGATCTCGTCATCGGAGTTCGCGGAGATCGTGCCGACCTGGGCGATCGCCTTGTCGGTGTCGCAGGGCTTGGAGAGATCGCGCAGGGCCTCGGTGGCCGCACCGGTGGCCTTGTCGATGCCGCGCTTGAGGTCCATCGGGTTCATGCCCGCGGTCACGCCCTTGAAGCCCTCGCGGAGGATGGCGTTGGCGAGCACGGTCGCGGTGGTGGTGCCGTCACCGGCGCTGTCGGAGGTCTGGGAGGCGACCTCCTTGACCATCTGCGCGCCCATGTTCTCGAACTTGTCCTTGAGCTCGATCTCCTTGGCGACGGAGACGCCGTCCTTGGTGACGGTCGGCGCGCCGAAGCTCTTCTCGAGGACCACGTTGCGGCCCTTCGGGCCGAGGGTGACCTTCACCGCGTTCGCGAGGGTGTTGACCCCCTTGGCCATGCGCTGACGGGCGTCGTCGGCGAAGCGTACGTCTTTAGCTGCCATTGTGCTCTCTACCTCTTATCCGGTTATCCGATCGGGGATGTTTCGCTGCCGGGACCGTTCAGTCCTCGATGACGGCCATGACGTCGTCCTCGCGCATGACGAGGACATCCTCGTCACCGAGCTTGACCTCGGTGCCGGAGAACTTGCCGAACAGGACCTTGTCGCCGACCTTGATGTCCAGCGGACGAACCTCGCCGTTGTCCAGGCGCTTGCCGGTGCCCACGGCGACGACCTCGCCACGGATCGGCTTCTCGGCCGCGGTGTCGGGGATGACGATGCCGCCGGGGGAGGTGCGCTCTTCCTCCTGGCGCTTGACCACTACGCGATCGTGAAGAGGACGCAGATTCATCGCTCGTCTCCTTTAAAGGCTTGTTCCACGATGTGTTTGTCTGATGCCCGGCAAGTCCGTTGTTAGCACTCGCCACAGGTGAGTGCTAATGATAGTCAGCTCATCGGGTCAGTCAATAGCCGTGCGCCCGTGTCAGCGGCGGCGCCCCGGCGTGCCGCTGTGGGTTGGGGTGGCGATGGTACAATTCAACCGCCGCGCCGCCGCCGGGCGGCATCCGTTCCCGCAAAACCGGCCAGTGGAGGTCCCCGTGTCCGAGCCGCATCTCGTCGCGCTGTCCACCTGTCCCGACCGCGAGACCGCCGAGCGCATCGCCGACGCCCTGGTCGGCGGTCATCACGCCGCCTGCGTGAACATCATCCCTGGACTGACCTCCGTGTACCGCTGGGCCGGGGAGGTGCACCACGACCCGGAGCTGCTGCTGGTGGCGAAGACTACCCGCGAGGCCTTTCCGCGCCTGGAGGCGGCGATCCGCGAGAACCATCCGGATGAACTTCCGGAGATCATCGCGGTCCCCATAGCCGCGGGCCTGGCGGGTTATCTGCAGTGGGTCACGGAGCAGACCGCCGGGGCCGCCGCGGACTGAGGTCCGCGCAAGCACCGAATCCGGCGATGGCGGAGGCCATGCAAGACACCCGCGACGACATATCCCCGGGCGGCCCGGCGCCGCGCCTGTGCTGCCGGCTCGCCCTGCTGTTGGCGCTGCTCTTCACGCTCGTCGCCCCCGCGCAGGCGGGCGTGCTTTCCGACACGGTCGGCGGCCAGCGCGACCTGCTGCCCGTGGAGCAGGCCTTTCCGCTGTCCGTTGAGCGCGTCTCCGAGGACCGCATCGTGGCGACCTGGTCCGTCCAGGACGGCTACTATCTCTACCGGGACAAGATCGCGTTCCGCACCACCGGTGGTGACGATGCCGTGGTCCGCGTGGAGCGTCCGCCGGCGGAGATCGAGGAGGACCCCTATTTCGGCGAGGTGGGGATCTACCGCGAGCCGGTGTCGATGTCCATCTACGTCGACCGCGCCGGGCCGCTGACCCTGGAGGCGGACTACCAGGGCTGCTCCGAGACCGGTGTGTGCTATCCGCCGGCGACCACCACCGTTTCCGTGCCCGCCGCGGGCGCGGGGGGCGGCGGCCCGGCTGCCGCTGCCGGGGTGTTCGGTGGCACGCTGGGCAATACGCTCGCGAGTGGCCGGGTGCTCCCGGTGCTCGGCGGCTTCTTCGTCGCCGGTCTGCTGCTCGCGTTCACCGCCTGTCTCTACCCGATGGTGCCCATCCTTTCCGGGCTGATCGCCGGCGACAGCCGCCGCACCGGCTGGCGGGCGTTCTGGCTGTCACTGGTCTACATCGAGGCCACCGCCGTGACCTACGCCCTCGCCGGCGTGCTCGCCGGGCTGTCCGGGGCGGCGGTGCAGGCGCAGATGCAGGGGCCGTGGGTGCTCGGCGGCTTCATTGCGCTGCTGGTGGTGATGGCGCTGGCCATGTTCGGCGTCATCAACTTCCAGCTCCCGAGTGGCTGGCAGACCCGGCTGACCGCGCTCTCCCACCGCCAGCGCGGCGGCACGGTCGTCGGCGTACTGGTGATGGGAGTGCTCTCGGCGCTGATCGTCGGTGCCTGCTCGGGGCCGGCGCTGATCGCCGCGCTCGCCTACATCGGCACCACCGGCAATGCCTGGCTCGGCGGGCTGGCGCTGTTCGTCCTCGCCAACGGCATGGGCGTGCCGCTGCTGGTGGTGGGGACCGCCGCCGGACGCTGGCTGCCGAAGGCGGGCCCGTGGATGCAGGCCGTGCGTGCCGGCGGGGGCGTGCTCCTCCTTGCCGTGGCCATCTACCTGCTGGACCGGCTCGTCCCCGGTGCGCTGACGCTCGGCCTCTGGGGCGTGCTGCTGATCGGCTGTGGCGTGTTCATCGGCGCCTTTGACCGCCTCGGGCCCGGTGCGTCGGCGTCCCGGCGCCTGCGCAAGGCCGGCGGCCTGGTCCTCGCGCTGTGGGGAACGGTCGCGCTGGTCGGGGCGTCCGCGGGGGGCGACGACCTCTGGCGGCCGTTGGCGTCGCTGGAGGCGGACGCCGGTACGCCGGCCGTGGTGGCGGCGCAGGAGGGCGGTGATGCGGGCGCGGCGCGTTCGTCCGCCGGTGGCTTCCGCGAGGTGGCCGATCTCGCCGGTCTGCGTGATGCGCTCGCCGACGCCCGTGCCGCGGGCGAGCCCGCCCTGGTGGACTTCTATGCCGACTGGTGCGTTTACTGCATCAAGCTCGACGAGGAGACGTTCTCCAGTGCGCGGGTGCGCGAGCGCCTCGCCGACGCCCGGCTGCTGCGGGTGGACGTCACCGAGATGGACGCCACGGACAAGCGGTTGCTGGAGCGCTACGACGTCTACCTGCCGCCGGCGGTGATGCTCTTCGGGGCCGACGGCGAGGAGCGTCGCGAGCTCCGGGTGGTGGGCTTCGTGGGCCCGGACGAGTTCCTGGGCCGGCTGGCCCGGGCCTGGGATGACGACGGGGCCGCGGGATGATGCGACACATGCGCCGGACCATCTATATCGCGCTCGCCGTCCTCCTCGGCGTCGCCATCGGCGCCGGCGGGCTGGTCTGGTACCAGCAGCGCCAGCCGGAGATGCGCCCGGTGTTCTCGCTGCCGGGGCTCGACGGCGAGCGTCACGCCATCACCGAGTGGGACGGGCAGGTGATCGTGCTCAACTTCTGGGCGAGCTGGTGTCCACCGTGCCGCGAGGAGATCCCGCTGTTCAACGAGCTGCAGTCGCGCTTCGGCGACGTGCGCTTCCTCGGCGTGGCGGTGGACCGGCTGGACGCGGTGAGGCGGTTCATGGACGAGCAGCCGCTGAAATACCCCACCCTTCACGGCCTCGGCATGGCCATGGATGTGCAGGCCCGTTACGGCAACGATGCGGGTACGCTGCCCTACACCGTGGTCATTGACCGCGAGGGGCGCATACGCCACATCTTCGCCCGCCAGGTTCACCGCGGCGAGCTTGCGCCGATCCTGGAAGAGCTCTCCGGCGGGGGTTGATCGCGCCTTTCCGCTGCCGCGAAATGGCTGCCAAAAGCGGCGAAAAGGCGGGGAAATCCGGGCAATTGGACAAACCCGTTTCAGGCGTTCAGAATACGCGGCTGACGACAGCCATCGGGTATGGCTGTCGCCATTCGAGGAAGGGCAATGGCGACGCTACTGCTGATCAACGGTCCCAATCTCAACCTGCTCGGCCGGCGGGAGCCGGCGCACTACGGGCAGGCGAGCCTCGAGTCCATCGAGAAGGGCCTTGTTGGGCGGGCGCGGGCGGCCGGCAGCGAGCTGGCGTGCTTCCAGAGCAACGCCGAGCACGAGATCGTCGAGCGCATCCACCGCGCCGCGGACGATGCCGTGGATTTTATCATCATCAATCCGGCGGCGTTCACCCACACCAGCGTGGCCATCCGTGATGCACTCCTCGGAGTGGCGATCCCGTTCATCGAGGTCCACCTCTCCAACGTGCATGCGCGTGAGCCCTTCCGCCGGCATTCCTATCTCTCCGATCGTGCCGTGGGGGTGATCGCCGGCCTCGGCGCGGACGGCTATGAATACGCCTTGGACGCAGCGCTTCGGCGTGCGGGACAGGACTGATAACTCATGGATATTCGCAAGATCAAGCGCCTCATCGAGCTGCTCGAGGAATCGGGCATCAACGAAATCGAGATCTGCGAGGGCGAGGAGTCGGTGCGCATCAGCCGCGGCGCTCCGGACGCCCCGGCGGCGCCGGTACACTACCAGATGCCGCCCCAGGCGGCGGCCCCGCCCGCAGCCGCCCCCGCCGCGCCGGCGGCGGACGGGCCTTCCGGCGAGGCGGCGCCCGCCGAGCCCACCGGCCACACGGTGCGCTCGCCCATGGTGGGGACCTTCTACCGTTCCCCGTCGCCGGGCTCGACGGCGTTCGTCGAGGAGGGGCAGCAGGTCGAGGTCGGCGATACGCTGTGCATCATCGAGGCCATGAAGATGCTCAACCAGATCGAGGCCGACAAGGCCGGCACGGTGCGCAGTATCCTCGTCGAGAACGGCCAGCCCGTGGAGTTCGACCAGGCGCTGTTCGTCATCGACTGAGCGTGCGCCCCCACTCGCTAACGGATAGTCAACATGCTGGATAAAGTCGTCATCGCGAACCGCGGCGAGATCGCCCTGCGTATCCTGCGCGCCTGCCGCGAGCTCGGCGTGCGAACCGTGGCCGTGCACTCCAGTGCCGACCGCGAGCTCAAGCACGTGCGCCTTGCCGACGAGTCGGTGTGCATCGGCCCGCCCCCGTCCGGGGAGAGCTATCTCAACATCCCCGCGATCATCTCCGCGGCGGAGGTCACCGACGCGGTCGCCATCCATCCCGGCTACGGCTTCCTCTCGGAGAACGCCGACTTCGCCGAGCGTGTGGAGAACTCCGGGTTCGTGTTCATCGGCCCGCGCGCGGAGACCATCCGCATGATGGGCGACAAGGTCTCGGCGATCGAGGCCATGAAGGAGGCGGGGATCCCCTGTGTGCCGGGCTCGGGCGGTCCCCTCGGCGAGGACAGCGAGGAGAACCTGGCCACCGCCGCGCGCATCGGCTATCCGGTGATCATCAAGGCGGCCGCCGGTGGCGGCGGGCGCGGCATGCGCGTGGTGCGCAGCGAGGCGAACCTCCTGCACGCGATCTCCGTGACCCGGGCCGAGGCGCAGAACTCCTTCGGCAGCGACGTCGTCTACATGGAGAAGTACCTGGACGACCCGCGCCACGTGGAGATCCAGGTGCTCGCCGACCAGCACGGCAACGCCATCCACCTCGGCGAGCGCGACTGCTCCATGCAGCGCCGCCACCAGAAGGTGATCGAGGAGAGCCCCGCGCCGGGGCTCACGCCGGAGCAGCGTCGCGACATCGGCGAGCGCTGCGCCGAGGCCTGCCGGCAGCTCGGCTACCGTGGTGCCGGCACCTTCGAGTTCCTCTACCAGGACGGGCGCTTCTACTTCATCGAGATGAATACCCGCATCCAGGTGGAGCACCCGATCACCGAGCAGGTCACCGGCGTGGACCTGGTCGCCGAGCAGCTGCGCGTCGCTGCCGGCGAGCCGCTGCGCTACCGCCAGGAGGACATCACCTGGCGCGGCCACGCCATCGAGTGCCGGATCAACGCGGAGGATCCGCGCTCGTTCATCCCGTCACCGGGCAAGATCACCCAGTTCCACGCCCCGGGCGGGCCGGGCGTGCGGGTGGACTCGCACATCTACTCCAGCTACGTGGTGCCGCCCCACTACGACTCCATGATCGGCAAGATCATCACCTGGGCGGACGACCGCGACAGCGCCATCGCGCGCATGCGCACCGCGCTCACGGAGCTGGTCGTGGACGGCGTGAAGACCAACGCGGAACTCCACCTGGACCTGCTCAGCGACTCCGCCTTCCGTGCCGGCGGCACCAATATCCACTACCTGGAGAAGAAGCTGGGCCTGGGCTGAGGCCGGCCCTCAGCCCCAGAGCAGGCGCACGCCGACCACCACCAGCAGCAGCGCGAAGGCGCGCTTGAGGATGTGCTGGGGCAGGCGGCTGGCGAGCCGCGCCCCCACCGGCGCGAGCAGCACGCTGGCGGCGGCGAGTCCGGCCACCGCCGGCCAGTACACGAAGCCGGTCGCGCCGCTCGGCAGCTCGCTGGTGGCGTGGATACCGCCGGAGATGACGAAGCCCAGCGATCCCGCCAGGGCGATGGGCAGGCCCGCCGCCGCGGAGGTACCCACGGCGTAGCGCATGGGCACGCCGCACCAGGCGAGGAAGGGCACCGTGAGGCTGCCGCCGCCGATGCCCACGATGCTCGAGATCACCCCGAAACCCACGCCGGTGGAGGCGAGCCCGGCGTGCCCCGGTACCTGCCGGTGGGCCGGCGGCTGGCCACCGAGGGCCATGCGCAGCGCCATCACCACCGCGAAGATGCCGAATATGCTGCGCAGCATCTCCCCGGGCATCATGCCCGCGATCTGGGCGCCGCCGATCGCGCCGACGGCGAGCCCCGCGGCCAGCGGTCGCCAGACGGCCCAGCGGATGTTGCCGAGCCGCGCGTGGGCGCGCAGCGAGGACAGCGAGGTGACGATGATGGTGGCCAGCGAGCTGCCGACCGCGAGGTGGGTGGCGATGTCCGTGCTCAGGCCCTGTAGCGCGAACACGCCGAGCAGGGTGGGGACGATGATCAGCCCGCCGCCGATGCCGAACAGGCCGGAGGCGAAGCCGGCGGCAGCGCCGGTCAGCAGGTAGGCGATCAGGGTTTCCAAGGGACCTCCCGGTTTGCCGCGTCGGGTGGCGCCGGGCCGGCGCCGCCGGCCCAGTATCGCAGATCATGGCTGGCGGCGGGTGGGCCCGGACATGTGGCTTTCCGCGGCGGAAGGTCCTGTCCGGCGGTTTCCCTCGGGGCCCGCACGTGCCCGGGGGGCAACGCGCGGACCGGCCGGGGCATGACAATACCGCTGGAAAGATTAGTACAATAGGCGCCAGCTATATCATCGATAGGGGGCTTGAACCCATGCGCGTGGACTCCGTCTGCATCCTCGGCGGCTCCGGCTTCGTCGGCCGGCACATCGCCAACCGCCTCGCGAACACCCCGGTGCGTATCCGGGTGATCACCACCAATCGCGAGCGCAGCCGGCACCTGCTGCCCATCCCCAACCTGGAGCTGGTGGAGGCGGACATCCACGATGCGGACACCCTGCGCCGGGAGATCTCCGGTTTCGATGCCGTGATCAACCTGGTCGGCGTGCTCAACGACGAGCCGGGCCGGGGGCGCGGCTTCGACGAGGTCCATGTACGCCTGGTGCGCAACCTGGTCGAGGGGGCCCGTGCCGCCGGCGTGAAGCGGCTGCTGCACATGAGCGCCCTGGGTGCCGCCCCCGAGGCGCCGAGCCGTTACCAGCAGACCAAGGCCGAGGGCGAGCGTATCGCCATGGAGGCCAATCGTGCGGGCTTCGGGGTCACGGTCTTCCGCCCGTCGGTGATCTTCGGGCCGGAGGACAACTTCCTCAATCAGTTCGCCACCATGCTGCGCATGGCGCCGTTCCTGCCGCTGCCCACCCCCGAGGCGCGGTTCAAGCCGGTGTACGTGGGTGACGTGGCCCAGGCGTTCGTGAACTGCCTCAACGATCCGGACACCTTCGGCGAGCGCTACGAGCTGTGCGGGCCGTCGGTCTATACCCTGCGCGAGCTGGTGAGCTACTGCGCCGAGCTGATCGGCACGAACAAGCCCATCATCGGTCTCTCCGACCGGCTCTCGCGGCTGCAGGCGCGGGTGATGGAGCGCGTGCCCGGCAAGCCCTACTCCATGGACAACTACCTCTCCAGCCAGGTGGACAACGTCTGCAGCGACGACGGCCTGGCCCGGCTGGGGATCCATCCCACCGCCGTGGAGGCGGTGGTGCCGATGTACGTCGGCCGGCGACGCCAGCGACAGTACTACAACCGCTTCCGCCGCAGCGCCCGCCGGGTCTGAGGCGGGGCGCCGTGCGCGCGTATCTCGTCGGCGGTGCGGTGCGCGACCGGCTCCTCGGGCTGGCGGTGCACGAGCGCGACTGGGTGGTGGTCGGCGCCACCCCCGAGGAGATGCGCGAGGCCGGCTATGAGCCGGTGGGCCGGGAGTTCCCGGTCTTCCTGCACCCGCGGACCCGCGAGGAGTACGCGCTGGCGCGCACCGAGCGCAAGACCGCGCGGGGCTATCACGGCTTCGAGTTCCACGCCGCGCCGGACGTGACCCTGGAGCAGGACCTCGCCCGGCGCGATCTCACCGTCAACGCGATGGCGCAGGACGGGGACGGCACCGTCGTCGATCCCTACGGCGGTCGCGCCGACCTCGACGCACGGCTGCTGCGTCACGTCTCCCCCGCCTTCCGCGAGGACCCGGTACGGATCCTGCGCCTGGCGCGCTTCGCCGCGCGCTTCGCGCCGCTCGGTTTTCGCGTGGCGGAGGAGACCCTGGCCCTGTGCCGGGAGATGGTCGAGGCCGGCGAGGTGGACGCGCTGGTCCCCGAGCGGGTCTGGCAGGAGTTCAGCCGGGCGCTGGTCAGCGACGCGCCCAGCGCCTTCGTACGCGTGCTGCGCGAGTGTGGTGCCCTGGCCGTGCTGCTGCCCGAGGTCGACCGCCTCTTCGGTGTGCCCCAGCGCGCGGACTACCACCCGGAGATCGATACCGGCGAGCACGTCCTGATGTCGCTGGACGCCTGCGTGGGGCTCAGCGACGAGCTCGCCACCCGTTTCGCCGTGCTGGTCCACGACCTGGGCAAGGGCGAGACCCCGGGCGACGAGCTGCCCCGTCACCGCGGCCACGAGGCGCGCGGGGTACCATTGGTCGATGCCGTGTGCGAGCGACTGCGGGTGCCCAACGCCTGCCGGGACACCGCCCGGGGCGTGACCCGTCACCACCTGCTCGCCCACCAGGCCCTGACGCTGCGGCCAGCGCGGGTGGTGAAGCTGTTCTCGGAGCTGGACGCCTTCCGCAAGCCGGAGCGCCTGACACGCTTCATCGACGCCTGCACCGCGGATGCACGGGGGCGCACCGGTTTCGCCGACAGCGAGTATCCTCAGGGACGCTATCTGCGGGACGCCTTCGGGGCCGCCTGCGGGGTCACCGCCCGGCCCTTCGTCGAGCAGGGCCTGAAGGGGCCGGCCATCGCCGAGGCCATGGCCGACGCCCGTGCGCGGGCCGTGGCGGCGGTCCGCGAGGACTGGCGGGCCGCGTGAACGCCGCTGCCCCGCGGGGCGGCCACATCCAGGAGTCAGCGATGCCTCACACGCCGGCGGAGACCGCCCGCGAGACCTATAATGTCGCCCACTGGGGCGAGGGCTACTTCGACGTCACCGACAGCGGCCGCGTCGTGGCCCGGCCCCGGCGTGGCGCCGGTCCGGCGGTGGACCTCTACGAGGTGGTTGAGGCCGCCCGCCGCCAGGGCCTGGACCTGCCCGTGCTGGTCCGCTTCGTGGACATTCTCCACGACCGCGTTCAGCGCCTGTGCACCGCATTCGCCGCGGCGATGGCGGCGGAGGGCTACGGCGGCCGCCACACCGCCGTGTATCCGATCAAGGTGAACCAGCAGCGCCGGGTGGTGGAGGAGATCGTCGCCGCCCATGAGCGCGTAGGCCTGGAGGCGGGCAGCAAGCCCGAGCTCATGGCGGTGCTCGCCGTCGCCCCGGCAGGGGCGCGGGTGATCTGCAACGGCTACAAGGACCGCGAGTACGTGCGTCTGGCGCTGCGCGCCCGGCAGCTCGGCCTGGACGTCCATGTGGTGGTGGAGAAGCTCTCGGAGCTGACGCTGCTGCTGGAGGAGGCCGACCGCCTCGGCGTCGCCCCGGCGCTGGGCGTGCGCATCCGCCTCGCCTCCATCGGCGAGGGCATGTGGCAGAACACCGGCGGGGAACGCTCCAAGTTCGGGCTCACTGCCGCCCAGGCGCTGGCGGTGGTGGACCGCCTCGCCGAAGCCGGCCATCTCGATGCCCTCGGTCTGGTGCATTTTCACCTGGGCTCGCAGATCCCGAACATCGGCGATATCCAGCGCGGCATGCGCGAGGCGGCGCGTCACTATGCCGCGCTGCGGGGCCTGGGCGCGCCGGTTCACTGCGTGGACGTCGGCGGCGGCCTGGGCGTGGACTACGAGGGTACGCGATCGCGCAGCTTCTGCTCGATGAACTACTCGCTGGAGGAGTACGCGGCCAACATCGTGCGCACCCTGCGCGAGGTCTGTGACGAGCAGGCGCTGCCGCACCCGGACGTGGTCACGGAATCCGGCCGTGCCATGACCGCGCATCACGCGGTGCTGGTCACGGACGTGATCGACGTGGACGGCTTCGACGGCGACGCCGGACCGGATGCCCCGGAGGCGGATGCCCCCGCGGTGATCCGTGACCTCTGGCAGGGCTACCGGCAAGGCGCCTCGCGCTCGCCGCTGGAGGTCTATCACGATGCCTGCAATGCCCTGGAGGAGGCCCAGGGCATGTACAACCACGGCCTGCTCGGGCTGGCCGGGCGGGCCCAGGCGGAGCGCTACTACCAGGCGACCTGCCGCAGCGTGCTGGCGCGGCTGGACCCGTCAGTGCGCGCTCACCGAGAGGTGCTCGACACCCTGCGCGAGCGCCAGGCCGGCAAGCTCTTCGCCAATCTGTCGCTGTTCCAGTCGATGCCGGACATCTGGGCCATCGACCAGATCTTCCCGATCCTGCCCGTGCACCGGCTGGACGAGCCGCTCTCGGCCCGCGCCGTGCTCCAGGATCTCACCTGCGATTCCGACGGGGCGGTGCACCTCTACGTCGATCGCGACGGCGTGGAGAGCACCCTGCGCGTGCCGCCCTGGCGGCCGGGCACGCCGCTGGTGCTCGGGGTCTTCCTCGTCGGGGCCTATCAGGAGATCCTCGGCGACATGCACAATCTTTTCGGCGACACGGACGCGGTGAACGTCGTCCTCGAGAACGGCGGGTGGCGGCTGTCCGAGCCCGCGGGGGGCGAGAGCGTGGCCGCCGTGCTGCGCCACGTCCACTTCGAGGCGGAGGCGATGCTGCAGGCCTACCGCCGCCGGGTCGACGGTTCGGGCCTGGACGAGGCCACCCGCGCCGCGTGTCTCCGGGAGCTCGGGGCGGGCCTTCAGGGCTCGACCTACCTACGCGATAGAGGAGGACTGCCATGAAGGTGGGCATGATCGGCCTCGGCGCCATGGGCGTCGGCATGGCCCGGAACCTGGCCCGTCACGACCTGCTGGGTGCCGTGTGGAACCGCACCGCCGCCAAGGCGGACGCCCTGGCGCAGGAGCTCGGCGTGATGGCGGCACCGGACCCGGCGGCGGTAGCCGCGGAATGCGAGGTGGTGCTGACCTGCGTGTCTGCCGACGCGGACGTGCTGGAGATGGTGGATGCACTGCGCGAGGGGCTGCAGCCCGGCGGGGTGGTGGTGGACACCTCCACCATCAGCGTCGCCACGGTGAAGACCGCCGCGGAGCGGATCGCCGACGCCGGCGGGCGTTTCCTGGACGCGCCGGTGTCCGGCGGGCGCGAGGGTGCGGAGAACGGTCAGCTCGTGGTCATGGCCGGCGGCGACGCCGAGGCGCTGGTGCAGGCGATGCCGGCACTGGAGGCCATCGGCAAGTCGGTCACGCACATGGGCGAGTCCGGCAGCGGCCAGGCCACCAAGGCGGTGAACCAGATCATGGTTGCCGGCATCAACCAGGCGGTGACCGAGGCCCTCGCCTTCGGCCAGGCCAGCGGCCTGGACATGGACCGTGTCATCGAGGTGGTCGGCGGCGGTGCCGCCGGCAACTGGTTCCTCAGCCACCGCGGCCCGACCATGGTGCGCGGCACCTTCGAGCCCGGCTTCAAGGCGGCGCTGCACCACAAGGACCTGGGCATCTGCCGGGAGATGCTCGAGCGCATGGGCGTGTCCCTGCCGGTGGTGGAGATGACGCTCAAGCACTACGAGCGGCTCATGGAGCAGGGCCACGGCGAGGAGGATATCTCCACGCTCTACCGCCTCAAGCAGGCGTTGTTCGAGGAGGGCAACCGCCGCTCTCTTTAGTGTGCAGGCTCGCGGACAGGCCTCCCCGACACGGTACGGGGCCTGTCCGCGGGCGCGCCGCTGGGGTAGGCTGTCGCCTTCACGATTTCCCCATATTCCCCGTGAAAAACGGCAGGCCATGCAACTGACAGCGATCCCGGGCCGCCGGCCCGCGAGCGACATCCGGGAGGCGGCGTGAGACGGCACTGGGTCATCGCGCTGATGGTGAGTGTGCTCGTCTCCGCGGCGATCCCCCTGTGGCTCGGCGGCGGCAGCCAACTGCTCCATGCCCTGGCGCGGTTCCCGCTGTGGGGGCTGGTGCCGCTGCTCACCATGGTCGCGCTGGGCTGGCTGTGCAACGCTTTCCGGCTGCGTATCCTCGCCGGCGCCTTCGGCCTGCACCTGCCCGTCGCGGAGGCGTTCAGCAAGGTCCTGAGCATCGAGTTCGCCGGCACCGCCACGCCGGCCTACACCGGTGGACCGGCCACCAACGTCTATCTGTTCACCCGCCGCGGCCTGGGGGTGCCCGAGGCCAGTGCGCTGGTGGTGCTCGACCAGATCGCGGATCTCGCGTTCTTCGCCACCTTCCTGCCGCTGGCGGCGTTGTTCGTAATCGGCGACGTGGCCATGGGCTGGGTGATTACCGCTGGCATCGTCGCCCCTGTCGGCTTCGCGCTGCTGCTGTGGCTGCCCCGGCACTACCGGGTGCTGGCGCTGGCGCTGGGGCGGATCTTCCGCCGCGTGCCCATGCTGCACCGCTATCGCTGGCGGCTGGGGCGGGCGCTGCTGCGCTTCCGCGCGGCGGTGCGGCTGATGCTGGGGCTGGGCCGGATGCGGCTGGCGGCGCTGTACGGCTTCTGCACGCTGCACTGGCTGCTGCGCTACGCGCTGGTGCCGACGATCTTCATGCTGCTGGACAACCCGCTGCCCTGGGCGTGGCTGTTTATCACCCAGGCGCTGTCGCTGATGGTCGGCCACCTGAGCCTGCTGCCCGGCGGCTCCGTGGGCGTGGAGGTGGGCTTCGGGATGATGCTCTCGGCCTGGGTGGATGCCTCGGTGCTGGCGGTGGCGCTGCTGGTGTGGCGCTTCTGCACCTTCCACTGGTATCTCATCGCGGGCGCGCCGGCGTTCCTGCTCACCGTCGGCCGCGGGGTGCTCGGGCGCCGGATGGCCTACTGAGCGCGGCGGCGGGTTCAGCCGCTGCGCTTGAGCAGGACGGTCTCGATGCCGTTCTCCTTGAGCCGCCGGCGCACGGTGTTCACGCGGTCGAGGTCGTTGAACGGCCCCACGCGCACCCGGTGCCAGAGCTCGCCGCCGGAGAGCTCCACGCGCTGGATGTTCGCCTCGATGCCGAGCAGTGCCAGCCGCGCCTTGAGCCGGTCCGCATCGTCGTGGCCGCGGAACGATCCGGCCTGAAGCAGGTAGCGCCGGTTGCTGTCGGCGCTCTTGCTTGCAGTGCTCTCGCCCGTGTCCGCGCTGGCGGAGCGCTGCCGGGTCGTCTCGCCGGTGTCACCGGGCTCTGCCGTGCGGTCGGCGGCCTGCTGTTGCCGTTCCTGGTCACCGCCGGGTACCTCCACCTTCTGTTCGGGCAGCAGGCGGTAGAACTCGAAGCGCGGCTTGTCCTGCTTCGCCGTGGTGTCGCCGCCGCCCTGCGGCGGCGTCCCGCTGTCACCGGTGGTGTCCCGGCCGGCACCCTGCTGCTGCGGTGACGGCGGGGCCATGAGCTCGCTGAGCTGCTGCGGGCCGCCGCCGGTGTAGTGCCAGTGCACGAGCAGCGCCACCCCGAGCCCGATCCCGAGCCCGCCGACCCCCCAGAGCCAGCCCGGCAGCGAGCGCCCGGTGCTGCCCTTGCGGGAGGTGCTGCGGCGCTGCTGGCGGCCGCTTGCCTGTCCGGTCTTGCGGCGGGCCATGGTTACATCCGCTCCGGTGCGTTTACCGCGAGCACGCGCAGGCCGTTGCGCAGGACCTGGCGCGTCGCGAGCACGAGGTTGAGCCGCGCGTTGCGCAGCCCGGCGTCGTCGACGAGGAACTGGTGCGCGTTGTAGTAGGTGTGGAAGGCACCGGCGAGCTCGCGCAGGTAGTGCGCGAGCTGGTGGGGTTCGTGGGCCAGCGCGGCGGTCTCGATGACCTCGGGGAAGCGCCCGAGCTGGCTGATCAGGGCCTGCTCGTGGTCCTCGGTGAGGCGCGCGAGGGCCTGGAAGCCGGCGTCCGGGTCATGGTCCAGGCCCTGCTCGTCGAGCTGGCGGAGCACGCTGCAGATCCGCGCGTGGGCGTACTGGAGGTAGTACACCGGATTGTCCGCGGACTCGGACTTGGCGAGCTCCAGGTCGAAGTCCAGGTGCTGCTCCGGGCGGCGCATGACGTAGAAGAACCGGGCGGCGTCGTTGCCCACCTCCTCGCGCAGCTCGCGCAGGGTGACGAACTCGCCGGAGCGGGTGGACATCGGCAGGCGCTCGGCGCCGCGGTAGAGGATGGCGAACTGCACCAGGCGGAACTCCAGCCGGTCCGCCGGGTAGCCGAAGGCCTCCAGGCTGGCGCGCACGCGGGCCATGTAGCCATGGTGGTCGGCGCCGAAGACGTCGATCAGCTGGTCGAAGCCGCGCTCGAACTTGTCCAGGTGGTAGGCGATGTCCGAGGCGAAGTAGGTGGTCAGCCCGTCGGCGCGGCGGACCACACGGTCCTTGTCGTCGCCGAAGTCGGTGGCGCGGAACCACAGCGCGCCGTCGGCCTCGTAGCAGTGCCCGGCCTCGACCAGGCGCTCGATGGTGCGGCCGACGGCGCCGTTCTCGGTGAGGCTGCGCTCGGAGAACCAGCGGTCGAAGTGCACGCCGAACTCGCCGAGGTCGTCGCGGATGTCGGCGAGGATGGCCTCCAGCGCCGCGTCCAGCACCGCGCGGTAGCGCGCCTCGCCGAGCAGCTCGCGGCTGCGGCGCACGAGCGCGTCGACATGGGCCTCCTTGTCGCCGCCGTCGCTGGCGTCCGCCGGGAGCTTCGCGGTGAGCGCGGCGGTGTCGATCCGGTAGGCGTCGCCGTCGCGTTCGGCGAGCCCGGAGGCGATGTCGCGGATGTAGTCGCCGCGGTAACCGTTGTCCGGGAAGGGCACCGCCCCGCCGCGCTGCTCCAGGTAGCGCAGCAGCACGGACACCGCGAGGATGTCCATCTGCCGGCCGGCGTCGTTGACGTAGTACTCCCGCTGGACGTCGAAGCCGGCGGTGGCGAGCAGGCTCGCCAGCGCGCTCCCGAACGCCGCGCCCCGGCCGTGGCCCACGTGCAGCGGCCCGGTGGGATTGGCGGAGACGAACTCCACCAGGATGCGCCGGCCCTCGCCCGCGCGGCTGCGCCCGAAGGCCTCGCCCTGCTCCCAGACGTCGCGGATCACCGCGAAGGCGGCGTCGGCGGTGAGGAAGAAATTGATGAACCCGGGGCCCGCGATCTCCACGCGCTCGACATAGCGGTGCGGCGGCAGGGCGTCGACCAGCGCCTGGGCGAGCTCCCGCGGCGGCCGTCGTGCCGGCTTGGCCAGGCGCATCGCGGTGTTGGTGGCGAAGTCGCCATGGCCCTCGCCGCGGCCGCGCTCGACCTGCACGTCGATGTCGAGCCCGGCGGGAAGGGTGCCGTCGGCCTGCAGCGTGCCGATGGCCTGCTCGACGAGCTGCGCGAGTAGATTCTTCATAGGGTCCGGGTGGTATCCGTCTGCGGGGTGTCGAAGCGCCCTATTATCGCCTGTGTACCCGCTCATGCAAGGCAGCCGGGGCCCCGCCCGGGCAACGCCCGTCGGGGGCGGCGCGGGCGGGGGCGACGGCAGGCGCGCACGAGGCGTTCCCGGCTGCGTCTGCGCCCGCGCGCATTGCGGTTACAGCATGTCCGCCGGGTCGACGTCGATGCTCCAGCGCACCCGCCGCGCCTGCGGGAGGGCGGCGACGCCGGGCAGCCAGCGTTTCAGGCCGGCCTGGAGGTGGCGGCGGGAGGGCGCGCGCACGAGGAGCTGGGCGCGGACCCGCCCCGCCCGGCGCTCCATGGGCGCCGGTACCGGCCCGAGGAGCTCCAGTCGCGTGCCCTCCGGGCCGGCGGCGCGGGCGGCGTCGAGGAATTCCCGGGGTGCGGCCTCGTCGACGGCCTCGGCGCGGAGCAGGGCCATGGCCGTGTAGGGTGGCAGGCCGGCGGCCTCGCGTTCCAGCAGCGCGTCCTCGGCGAAGCGGCGGTAGCCGGCGTGGACGAGGAGCTGCAGCAGCGGGTGTTCCGGGTGGTGGGTCTGGATCGCGACCTCGCCGGGGCGCTCCGCCCGCCCGGCGCGTCCGGCCACCTGGATGATGAGCTGTGCGAGCCGTTCCGGGGCGCGGAAGTCGGCGCTGAACAGGCCCTGGTCGGCATCCACCACCGCCACCAGGGTGACCGCCGGCAGGTGGTGCCCCTTGGCGAGCATCTGGGTGCCCAGGAGGATGCGTGCCTCGCCGCGCTGCGCCGCCGCCATCTGCCGCTCGAAGGCACCCTTGCGCCGGGTGCTGTCGCGGTCGATGCGGACCATGGCGGTGTCGGGGAAGGCGGCCTCGATGGCCTCGGCCAGGCGCTCGGTGCCCTGGCCCACGGGGCGCAGGTCGACGCTGCCGCAGTCCGGGCAGGCCCGTGGGACCGGGCGCTCGTGGTCGCAGTGATGGCAGTGCAGGCGGCGGTCGTGACGGTGGTAGGTCAGCCGTGCGTCGCAGCGCTCGCATTCCGAGACCCAGCCGCATTCGTGGCAGAGCAGCACCGGGGCGAAGCCGCGCCGGTTGAGAAACACCAGCACCTGCCCGTCGTCGTCCAGGTGGGCGCGCATCTGCTCGATCAGCGGCGCCGAGAGGCCGTCCCGCAGGGGGCGGCCGCGGACGTCCAGGAGCCGGAAGCGGGGCATGGCCGCGCCGCCGGCCCGCTGGGGCAGGCGCAGCTCCCGGTAACGGCCGAGGCGCATGTTGTGCAGGGTCTCCAGTGAGGGGGTCGCGCTGCCGAGGATCACGGTCAGCCCCAGGCGCTGGGCGCGGACCACGGCGAGGTCCCGGGCGGAGTAGCGGAAGCCGTCCTGCTGCTTGAGCGAGGCGTCATGCTCCTCGTCCACCAGGATGAGGCCGGGGCGGGCGAGGGGCGTGAACACCGCCGAGCGCGTGCCGATGATCACGTCCGCCACGCCGTCCCGGGCGGCGAGCCAGCCGTCCAGGCGCTCGCCGGCGGCGAGGCCGGAGTGGAGCACGGCGATGCGGGCGGCGAGCCGGCGGGCGAAGCGGTCGACGAGCTGCGGGGTCAGGCCGATCTCGGGGACGATCACCAGGGCCTGGCGCCCCGCGGCGAGCACCGCCTCGATGGCGTGGAGGTAGACCTCGGTCTTGCCGCTGCCGGTCACGCCCTCGACCACCAGCGGGGCGAATCCCTCGGCGCCGCGAACGGCGTCCACCGCGTCGCGCTGGGCGTCGTTGAGCGTCGGGCGGTCGCCGCCGTCGTCGTGGCCCTCGATGAGCCCGGGGGTGTCCACCTGCCCGGCCCGGGCGAGACCGCGCTCGACCAGCCGCTGGAGGCCGCCGCGCCAGTCACCCTCCGCCTCGGGGAAGTGGGCGGCGGCGAGGCTGCCGAGGGACTGCAGGCGCGCGAGCAGCGCCGCCTGCCGCGGGGCGCGGGCGGCGAGGGTGTCAGGCGGGGTGTCGCGCCCGGTGTCGGTGAGTCGCCAGACGGTCTCGCGGGTGTACTGTGCCGGCTGGCCGTGGCGCAGGCGTACGGGCAGCGCGCTCGTCAGCGCCTCGCCCACCGGGTGGTGGTAGTAGCCGGCCGCCCAGAGCGTGAGTTCGAGCAGTTCCCCGGGCAGCACCGCGGTGTCGTCGAGGAGCTCGCCGAGCGGGCGCAGGCGCCGCGTGGGGAGCTCGCTGTGCGTGGCCGTGGCGACGACCACGCCGATCACCTGGCGGCGGCCGAGGGGCACGCGCACCCGCGCCCCCGGCTCCGGCACGGCGGCGGTGATGCGGTAGTCCAGCGGCTCCGGCAGCGGGCCGGGCACGGCGACGCGGGCGATCTGCGGCGGTTCGGGCATGCGTCTCGGGCGGCGTTCGTTTGCCGCCCAGTGTAACCGGCGACCGGGCGGTTGCGGCGGCGGGTTTTCCCCACATGCTGTGGATAACTGTGTGGAAGAATTCTGGGAATATCCCCTAAGTGCCTGTCGGGCAAGCGGGTTAGCGAATATGCCGAAAATTTAACCGCTATAAAATTGCTTTTTAAAACAGAAGGTTATTATATTGCCCCCCAGCTATCGACGATACCGGCCCGACCTGCAGTCCGGTTGCCGGCAGGGGACGAACACGGTGGATAACTGCGAGACGGCGCCGCCCGCCGGTGCCTGGGATCACCACCTCGGGCGGATCGAGGCGATGCTGCGCGAGGCGCCGGAGGGGCTCGCGGAGTTCGAGCTGATCCGCGCGCTACAGGCCAGGGATGATGTCCCGGAGATCGCGCCGGGCTGCCTGGCGCGACCGCTGGCGATGTATCGGACCCACTTCCTGCTCTTCCACACCCTCTACCGCCTGGGCGAGCGTCTGGCCGTGCACGGCGAGGACGTGCAGGTGGACTGCCTGTGCATCCGCATCCTGCCGCGGACGACGGCGTCAGCGCTGGGGGCGCCGGACGGCGTGCGCGCGTTCTACACGGACATGGGCAACCTCGACGGGATCACCGAGGCGGAGGTGGAACGGCTGCTCGGCTCGTTCTGGCAGCGTCTGGCGCGGGACGACGGCCGCGCGGACGCACTGGCGGAGCTGGGGCTGTCGGACCCGGTGGACGACGCGGCGATCCGCGCCGCCTACCGGCGGCTGGCGATGCGCCACCACCCGGACCGCGGCGGCGACGGCGGGCGGCTGCGCGAGATCAACCGCGCGATGCGCACGCTCGGGCTGCAGTGATCCGACTCAGGCCCCGCCGCTGCCCTCGCAGCCGCCGCCGACCTGCCACACCGCCGCCGCCTCGCGCTTGATCGCCTCGCCGTCGACGTCCGGGAACGCCGCGCCGAGGATCCGCGCGAGCGCGTCCAGGGCCTGGGGCTCCGGGCGGGGACAGCTCTTGCGCGTGTACAGAGCCGCGTTGGCCGTGGCATCGCGCCAGCGCTCCGCCTCCGCGGAGACCGGGCACTGCCCGCGGGGGAAGTCCTCGAGCAGGAGCTGCTGCTCGATGCGTTCCGCCTCCAGCTCCTGGCGCAGCACCTCGTGGCGCAGGGCCTCGGTACGCGTCTCCAGCCCCGGGGGCGGCTGCTGGCGCAGGCGGCGGCGCAGTGCGCGCATGGGCTCGATGACCTCGCGGTGCCACTCCGTCGCGCGGCGCACGGTGGTCTCCAGCTGGGTCGCGCCCATACGGCCGTAGCCGTGGGCGCCGGTCCAGATCGCCCCGAGCAGGGTGGAGATGCTCAGCCCGTATCGCGCCTGCACGGCGAGGCAGGTGTCCTTGATGCCCTGCATGCCGTAGACGCGCACGGCGAAGTCCCAGAGCGCGGCCGCCTCGTCGGCGACGGACGCCGGCTGATCGTTCATGCCCGCCTCAGCGCAGCTGGAAGCCGCCGCCCTGGCCGCCTCCGCCGCCGGGCATGCCGCCACCGCCCTGGCCGCCCATCTGGTCGGGGGTGACGATGCGGGAGGCGGACTCGCGCTGCATCTCCTTGAGCTCATCCATGGTCTGCTCAAGGGCCTGCTGCGCGGCCTCCGGGAAGGCCTCCATGGCGCCGTCGAGGCTGTCCGCATCCAGCTCGAAGGACAGCGGCAGCGCGCCCGCGGGGGTCATCACCTGGGTCTGGCCGAGGTAGAGCACGTCGCGGTCGGGGTCGTCGCTGCCGTCGCTGCGCACGGGGGTGAGGCGCTGGATGGTGCCGATGCGCCGATCGGTGAAGACCTCCTCACGGAAGAGCCCGTTCGGGTCCATCTTCATCTCGGAGAGACCGGATTCGTCTGCCATTTCGATTCCTCTACGGGTTGTGCGTTCCAACGGACGCTAGCCTACCAGAGGCGGTGTTGGTGGTGCGTCCCTCCCGGGTATGAGGGCGATCGTGTCGGGGTCAAGGTGGCCGCCGCCCGCGGCGGGTGCCGCGGGCGGGGTCGAACGCCTCAGCCGGGGCAGCCGAGGGCGTCGGCGTGGTGGCGGAGATGGTCGTCGATGAAGCTGGCGATAAAGAAGTAGCTGTGGTCGTACCCCGGGCGGCGGCGCAGGGTCAGGGGGTGCCCGGCCGCCGCGCAGGCGCTCTCCAGGGCCTCGGGATGGAGCTGTTCGGCGAGGAAGCCGTCGGCCTCGCCCTGGTCTACCAGCAGCGGCAGGCGCTCGGAGGCGGTGGCGACGAGGTGGCTGGCGTCGTAGGCCGCCCATTCCGTCTCGTCGTCGCCGAGATAGCGGGAGAACGCCTTGTGCCCCCATGGCACGGCGACGGGATTGCAGATCGGTGCGAACGCGGAGACCGAGCGGTAGCGGCCCGGGTTGCGCAGGGCGCAGACCAGCGCCCCGTGCCCGCCCATGGAGTGGCCGCTGATCGCGCGTCGGTCGGTGACCGGCAGCTCGGCCTCCACCAGCGCCGGCAGCTCCTCGACGACGTAGTCGTACATCCGGTAGTGGGCGTCCCACGGTGCGCGGGTCGCGTTGACGTAGAAACCCGCACCGGAGCCGAAGTCGTACTCGTCGTGTTCGCCGGGCAGATCGGTACCCCGCGGGCTGGTGTCGGGGCAGATGATGGCCATGCCCAGCTCGGCGGCGAGGCGCTGGGCGCCCGCCTTCTGCATGAAGTTCTCGTCGGTGCAGGTCAGCCCCGAGAGCCAGTAGAGCACCGGCACCGGCTGGCGCTCGGCCTGCGGCGGCAGGTAGACGCCGAAGATCATCTGGCAGTCGAGGCTGCGTGCGTGGTGGCGGTAGCGCAGCACGCGGCCGTCGAAGCAGCGGTTCTCGGCGACGGTTTCCAGTGTCGGCTGTTCCGGCATCATCCCCTCCGCTTCAGAAGTACACCACCGAGCGGATGCTCTCGCCGGCGTGCATCAGCTCGAAGGCGCGGTTGATCTCCTCCAGCCCCATGGTGTGGGTGACGAACTCGTCGATGTTGATATCGCCGTCCATGTACCGGGTGACGTAGCCCGGCAGCTCGGTGCGGCCCTTCACGCCGCCGAACGCGGACCCGCGCCAGACCCGCCCGGTGACGAGCTGGAACGGCCGGGTGGAGATCTCCTCGCCGGCACCGGCGACGCCGATGATCGTCGACTCGCCCCAGCCCTTGTGGCAGCACTCCAGCGCGGCACGCATGGTGTTCACGTTGCCGATGCACTCGAACGAGTAGTCGACGCCGCCGTCGGTCATCTCCGTGAGGACCTGCTGGATCGGCGCGTCGTAGTCCTTCGGGTTGACGAAGTCCGTGGCGCCGAGCTGGCCGGCGAACTCGAACTTGCCGGGCTCGATGTCCACGGCGATGATGCGCTCCGCCTTCGCCAGCACCGCCCCCTGGATCACGCTCAGGCCGACGGCGCCGAGGCCGAACACCGCCACCGTCGAGCCGGGCTCCACCCTGGCGGTGTTGTGCACCGCGCCGATGCCGGTGGTGATGCCGCAGCCGAGCAGGCAGACCTTGTCCAGCGGGGCGTCGGTGCTGACCTTTACCAGCGCGATCTCCGGCAGCACGGTGTACTCGGAGAACGTCGACGTGCCCATGTAGTGGTGGATCTTCTCGCCCTTGTAGGAGAAACGGCTGGTGCCGTCGGGCATCACCCCCTGGCCCTGGGTGGCGCGGATGGCGGAGCACAGGTTGGTCTTGCCGGAGCGGCAGAACTTGCACTCGCCGCACTCCGGCGTATAGAGCGGGATGACGTGGTCGCCGGGGGCCAGGCTGGTGACGCCCGGGCCGACCTCCTCGACCACCGCACCGCCCTCGTGACCGAGGATGACCGGGAAGTTCCCCTCCGGGTCGGCGCCGGAGAGGGTGAACGCGTCGGTGTGGCACACACCGGTGGCGACGTTGCGCACGAGCACCTCGCCCTCGCGCGCCGGGGCGACATCGACCTCGACGATCTCCAGCGGATCTCCTGCCTTGAAGGCGACGGCGGCACGGGACTTCATGGTTATCCTCCTGCGCGGGGCGCGGGTGAGCGGTTCTGAATGTATCGCCGCAGTTTAGGAAGCCCCGAATACACGATAAAGTGCAAAAGTATCATTAGTCTTTTGCAGAATTGCATCAATGAGTCGATGGGATGATGTCGAGGCCTTCGTGGCCGTGGTCGAGGAGGGCGGTTTCTCCGCCGGTGCCCGGGCGCTGGGGACCTCGCCCTCGTTCGCCAGCCGGGCGATCCAGCGCCTGGAGCGGCGCCTCGCCGTACAGCTGCTCCACCGCACCACCCGCCAGCTGCGCCTGACCGACAGCGGCCGGCGCTACTTCGAGGAATGCCGCTCGCTGGTGACCGCGCTGGACGCGGCGGAGCGCTCGGTGCAGGCCATGGAGGCCGCCCCCCGGGGGCTGATCCGAATGAGCTGCGCCACCTACTTCGGTGAGCACTACCTCGCCCCGGCGGTGAACGACTTCATGCTCCAGTACCCGGAGATCAGCGTGGAGCTGGAGCTGACCAACCGCGTGGTCGACCTGGTGCAGGAGGGCTTCGACCTCGCCGTGCGCCTCGGCAGCCTCAAGGATTCCAGCCTCGTGGCCCGCCGCCTCGCCCCGCGGCGGCTGCACGTGTGTGCCTCGCCGGGGTATCTCGCGCGCCACGGCCACCCCGCGTCGCCGGAGGCGCTGGCCCGCCATCAGTGCCTGGTGGGCTCCACCGATTACTGGACCTTCTCCATCAACGGCCGCCGGGAGGATCGCCGTGTCCGTGGCCGGCTGCGCTGCAACAATGGCCTGGCGCTGCTGGATGCCGCCCTCAAGGGCCTGGGGATCGCCCAGCTCCCCGCCCACTATGTGGCCGGCCCGCTGGCCCGCGGCGAGCTGGTGGAGGTCCTGCCGGACTACCGGTTCACCGACGCCGGCGTGTACGCGGTGTATCCGTGGAGCCGCTACCCGGCGCCCAAGGTCCGGGCGATGGTCGATTTCCTGCTGGCGCATTTCCAGACCCCGGCATCGGCAGAGCGTGCCGGATCCGATGCAAGTGCCGCTAGCGCAGATGCGGGGCGATGATGCCGAAGCGCTGCATCCGGCGGTAGACCGTGGGCCGGGAGACGCCGAGCTGGCGGGCGACGGCGCTGACGTTCCAGCGCGAGTGGCGCAGGGCCTCGTGCAGGGCCTGGCCGTCCGGTGGCAGCGCCGCCGCCTCCGGGGGCGGTGCCTCGCGGTTGCCGGCCCCGGTGCGGCACTCCTCGGGCAGGTCGGTGACGGCGATCTCCGTGCCCTCGCCGGTGGCCAGCGCGTAGGCCAGGGCGTTGCGGAGCTGGCGTATATTCCCCGGCCAGGGGTAGGCGAGCAGGGCGCTGATGGTGTCCGCGCGCAGTCGCACGTGGCTGTCCCGTTCGCGGCTGAGCGCGGCGAACAGCCGCTCGATGATGTACTGCCGGTCGGCGCGTTCGCGTAGCGGCGGCAGCCGCAGCGTGGCACCGTTGAGGCGGTAGTAGAGGTCCTCGCGGAAGCCGCCCTCGGTGACCATTTCGTTGATGTCCCGGTGGGTGGCGGCGATCACCCGCAGGTCCACGCCCACCGGCCGGTCCGCCCCCAGCGGGGTGACCTCGCGCTCGGCGAGCACCCGCAGCAGCCGGGTCTGAAGGTGCAGCGGCATGTCCCCGATCTCGTCGAGAAACAGGGTGCCGCCGTCGGCCTGCTGGAGTAATCCCTGCATGCCCCGGCTGCGTCCCCCGGTGAACGCGCCGGCTCGGTAGCCGAACAGCTCGCTCTCGATCAGCGCTTCCGGTATGGCGGCACAGTTGACGGCAACGAACGCGCCACGGGCGCGGTGACTGGAGTCGTGGATGGCCCGGGCGAGGCGCTCCTTGCCGGTGCCGGTCTCCCCGGTGATCACGATGTTCACCGTTTCGTTGCGCAGCCGCCGGGCGATGGACAGGGTCTTGCGCATGGACGGATCGTCCGCGGCGAGGGCGTCGAGGGCCGGTACCGCTTCCCCGTCGGCCGGGGGGATGCCGGTCCCGCTGCCGGACCGGCGCCGGGGTTCCAGCACCGTGCCGAAGAGGATCTCGCCGTCGCCGCGGGTGCGGAAGGCGCGGACCTGGTCATCGGAGGCGAGCGGGATGCTCCAGATGTCGGTGAGCTCGCAGTCGAGCAGGTGGTGGATGGGCGGGTGGGGCCGGCTGCCGTCCGCCCTCGTTGCCGGCCACGGGTGGCGTGCGATCAGGGCGCGGCCGGCGGTGTTGGCGGCGATCACGGTGCCGTCCCTGTCCAGCGCGAACATCCGCTCGCCGTTGACGTGCACGAACTCGCGCGAGCTGCCGCAGCGGAAGATGTGATGGTCGCGGTAGCGGCGCAGGAAGTAGGCGTCCTCGATCATGCGCGCGTGAAGCAGGACCAGCTGCAGCGCGAAGCTCTGGCTGGCGGCGTCGCCCGGGGAGTCCAGCGCCGATATGTCGAGCACCGCCATGACGTCGCCGGCGGGATCGGTGATCGGAGCTGCAGTACAGGTGAGCCCGATGTGTGTGGCGTCGAAGTGATCGTCGCGGTGGCAGGTGAGGGAAACCCCCTCCTCGATGCAGGTGCCCACGCCGCAGGTGCCGGCGTGATGCTCGCGCCAGTCCGCACCGAGATAGAGCCCGGCGCGGCGCAGCCGGCGGTCGTCGGCACGCTCGCCGAGGAACTGCACGGTGATGCCGCGGCGGTCGGTGAGCAGGAGGACGTAGCCGAGCTGCGCGACCTGCCGGTAGAGCTGCTCGACCCCGGCGCGGGCGACGTTGAGCAGCTCGTCGGCGCGATCCTGGTGCTCACGCAGGGTCTCGCTGGTAACGATACGTGCCGCCCGGGGGCGGCTCGGGTCGAGACCGTGCTCGAGCACGCAGCGTTTCCAGGAGCGCTCGATCAGCGAGGCCTTGCCCGGGATCGGTAGATCACTTCCCGCGCAACGGATGATCGCATCGATGTGCGAGCGCTGCTCGCCCCTGAGCGCCATCGTCTCTCCTCCACGGGCGGGCGGTGGTGCTGCCGGCCGTCCCTCGCCGTACGATGCCGGTCCGCCTCTGTTGTCCGCGCCGTCTCGTGCGGGCGTAGATTCTCCAGCTTACCCCCGCCCCATGTGCTGTCAACCCGACATGTTTTTATTAAAAACAGCACGTTACATGTGTAAAGCATACCCGGCCATGGCGTTACACCTGTAACGCCATGGCCGGGTATGCAGTCCCTTCAAGACTGCCCCGCGGCACTCTGGGGAATCCAGGAAAAGACGTTCAATCAGTGGCTTGTGTCATCCGCCGGCCGCGGCGGCGGGGCTGGCACGAACACTGCTCCGTCACCCCCGGTGGGCCATCGCGCCCGCTGCACGATAAACCAGCACCATGGAGGAGAGACCATGAACGCAGTCGTGGATGACGCGACCACCCGGGTGAACGCGTGGCTCCGGGACTTCGGCGCCGCCCTGGAGCGTCACGACGTCGAGGCCGCCGTGTCGATGTTCGCCGACGAGTGCTACTGGCGGGACCTCGTCACGTTCACCTGGAACATCAAGACCGTGGAGGGCCGGGATGCCGTACGGGACATGCTGGCCGCCACACTCGAGCATACCCGCCCGTCGCAGTGGCGGCTGGATGGGGAGGCCGGCGAGGCCGACGGTGTCAGTGAAGGGTGGCTGACGTTCTCGACGGCGACGGCGCACGGTGAGGGCCATATCCGGCTGGACCGCGACGGCCGCTGCTGGACGCTGCTTACGGCTATGACGGCGCTGAGGGATTTTCCGGAGCCCGCCGGAAAGCGGCGGCCGATGGGGGCCGAGCACGGCATCGTGCGCAACCGCCAGACCTGGCTGGAGGCCCGGGAGGAGGAGCAGCGGCGCCTGGGCTACGAGGAGCAGCCTTACTGCGTGGTCGTCGGCGGCGGCCAGGGCGGGATCGGCCTGGGGGCGCGCCTGCGGCGCATGGGCGTGCCGACCATCATCGTCGAGCGTAATGCCCGCCCCGGGGACTCCTGGCGCAAGCGCTACCGCTCGCTGTGCCTGCACGACCCGGTCTGGTACGACCACCTGCCGTACCTGCCCTTTCCCGATCACTGGCCGGTGTTCTCGCCCAAGGACAAGATCGGCGACTGGCTGGAGATGTACACCCGCGTCATGGAGCTGAACTACTGGCACTCCACCGAGTGCCGCAGCGCGGCCTACGACGAGGACGCCGGGGAATGGGTCGTCCACGTCGAGCGCGAGGGCCGGCCGGTGACGCTGCGCCCCCGCCAGCTGGTGCTCGCCACCGGCATGTCCGGCATGCCCAACGTGCCCGATTTCCCGGGAGCGGCGGATTTCCGGGGCGAGCAGTGCCACTCCAGCCGGTTCACCAGTGGCGAGGCGTACGCGGACCGGCAGTGCGTCGTTGTGGGCGCGAACAACTCCGCCCACGACATCAGCGCGGATCTCTGGGAGAACGGTGCCCGCGTCACCATGGTCCAGCGCTCCTCCACCCACGTGGTCAAGTCCGAGTCGCTGATGACCCACGCCCTGGGGCCGCTGTACTCCCAGGAAGCGGTGGATGCGGGCATCACCACCCACCGGGCGGATATGACCTTCGCCTCCATTCCCTTCCGGATCATGCCGGACTTCCACATCCCGGTGTACGAGCGCATCGCCGAGGAGGACGCGGCGTTCTACCGGCGCCTCGAGGAGGCCGGTTTCACTCTCGACTTCGGCGAGGACGGCTCGGGGCTGTTCATGAAGTACCTCCGCCGGGCCTCGGGCTACTACATCGACGTCGGTGCCTCGGAGCTCATCGCCCAGGGGGAGATCGGGATACGCAGCGGCGTGACCATCGAGCGCATCAACGAGCGCTCGGTGACGCTGACCGACGGCAGCGAGCTGCCGGCGGACCTGATCGTCTACGCCACCGGCTACGGCTCCATGAACGGCTGGGCCGCCGAGATCATCTCCCAGGAGGTCGCCGACCGGGTCGGCAAGTGCTGGGGCATGGGCTCGGACACCAAGCGCGACCCCGGCCCGTGGGAAGGCGAGCTGCGCAACATGTGGAAGCCCACGCAGCAGCCGGCGCTGTGGTTCCACGGCGGCAACCTGCACCAGTCGCGCCACTACTCCCACTACCTGGCGCTGCAGCTCAAGGCGCGGATGGAGGGCATCGACACCCCGGTGTACGGCATGCCCGAGGTCCACCACCTGAGCTGAGCCGCGGGCGTAAACAGATCGCCACGAAGCAGGGCAGTCGCCCCACGACGGAGACGGCCCCGCGTAGGTCGTGCACGGCCTCTGGCCGTGTGCGATGTTTCGCTGCAACGCCCGGGACGTCGCGCACCTCACGGTGCACGACCTACGTGTCTATTAGTCCCGGCCGTCGCGAACACAAGGTCGGTTACTCGTGGCAACGGACGGCGGTGGTGGTGTTGCCGGACACCTCTGCGGTCGTGCCTGGTGTCGGTGTGATCGCGGCCATGAACGGGCCTGTGGTCGAGGAGGGCACGACGGCCCCGGCTCCCTGGTCATCGCCTGTGGCCACTTCCCGGCAAGGCGCGCTCAACCAAAAAAAGGCCGCCCCGGGGGGCGGCCTTTTCGTGTTGCCGGAGTGTCTTGCCGGCGGTTAGAACTGCTTGACCACCTGAACCAGCTCGCCGGCGACCTTCTGGCCGTCGCCGAAGAGCATGCGGGTGTTGTCCGCGAAGAACAGGTGGTTCTCCACCCCGGAGAAGCCCGTGCCGCGTCCGCGCTTGATCACGATGACGTTCTCGGCGTCGGACACGTTGAGGATGGGCATGCCGTAGATGGGGCTGGACTCGTCGGTCTTCGCCGCCGGATTGACCACGTCGTTGGCGCCGATAACCAGGGCCACGTCGGTGGTCGCGAACTCGGCGTTGATGTCCTCCATGTCATAGATCATGTCATAGGGGACACCCGCCTCGGCGAGCAGGACGTTCATGTGCCCGGGCATGCGGCCCGCCACCGGGTGGATGGCGAACTTCACGGTCACGCCCTTGTCCTGCAGCAGCTCGACCATCTCCCAGATCTTGTGCTGCGCCTGGGCGACGGCCATGCCGTAGCCGGGGACGATGATCACCTGGCTGGCGTAGGCCATCATAATGCCGGCGTCCTCGGCCTGAACTTCCTTCATCTCGCCCTCGGGGCCCTCGGACTCGGCGGACTCGGTGGTGCCGAAGCCGCTGAACAGCACGTTGGTCAGCGGGCGGTTCATCGCCTTGGCCATGAGCTGGGTGAGCAGCGAGCCCGCCGCGCCGACCACGGTACCGGCGATGATCATCGCCGGGTTGCCGAGCACGTAGCCCTCGAAGCCGACGGCGAGGCCGGTGAGTGCGTTGAACAGCGAGATCACCACCGGCATGTCGGCGCCGCCGATCGGCACGGCCATGAACACGCCGAAGAGCAGGCCGAGGGCGAAGAAGATCACCAGCACTGCGAGGCTGTCGCTGTAGAAGCTCCAGATGCCGAAGATGATCGCCGCGGCGAAGACCACGATGTTCACCAGCTGCTGTGCCGGGATGAGGCGGTTGCGCTTGAGCCGGCCGTCGAGCTTGGCCCAGGCCACCAGCGAGCCGGTGAACGCCACCGTGCCGATGAGCGCGCCGACCAGGCCGAGGATGGCGACGTCGGCGCCCAGGGCGTGGCCCACGGTGGAGTTGCCGCCGATCAGCACCTGCGCCTGCTCGATGGTCAGGTCCTTGGCCGCGGCGAACTCGCGCACCCGCACCATCGCCTCGGCGCCGACGCTGTCCACCGCCTTGATCAGCTCCACGGCGGCGATGGCCGCGGCCGCGCCGCCGCCCATGCCGTTGTAGAGCGCGACCATCTGCGGCATGTCGGTCATGGCGACCTTGCGTGCCGAATACCAGGCGAGAACGCCGGCTACGCCGATGGCGATGACGATGAGCGTGTAGTTGGTCGCGCCGTGGAGATCCGGCTTGAAGAAAGTGGCCACGGTGGCGATGACCATGCCCACGCCCGCCCAGACGATGCCTTTGCGGGCCGTCTTCGGCGAGCTCATTCCCTTGAGGCCGAGGATGAAGAGCACGGCCGCCAGGAAGTAGGAAAGCTGTACCACGTTATTCATTATCGACAGGCCCCCTGCTTACTGCTCGTCCTTGCTCTTGAACATCTCGAGCATACGTTCGGTCACCACGTAGCCGCCGACCGCGTTGCCGGCGGCCAGCAGCACGGCGAAGAAGCCGATGAGCTGCTCAACGCCGGTCTCGGCGTGGCCGAGCGCGACCATCGCGCCGACGACGACGATGCCGTGGACGAAGTTCGACCCCGACATCAGCGGGGTATGCAGGATCACCGGCACGCGTGCGATCACCTCGTAGCCGGTGAACGCGGCGAGCATGAAGATGTACAGGGCGACAAAACCTTCGATGACCATTACTTGTTCCCTCCTTCCAGGCGCTCGCGCGTGGGCTCGTGCCGGACCTCGCCGTCGTGGGTGAGGCAGCTGTCGGCGATGACCTGATCGTCCCAGTCGAGGTTCAGCTCGCCTTCCTTAACCAGAAGCGCCAGCAGGTTGTAGAGGTTGCGCGAGTACATTTCGCTGGCGTGGGTGGCCGCCGAGCTGGCGATGTTGCGCGGCCCGACGACGATCACGCCGTTGTGGTCGACGTCCTCGCCGGCCTTGGTGAGCTCGCAGTTGCCCCCGGTCTCCGCGGCCATGTCCACGATCACGGCGCCGCGTTTCATGCGCTCCACCGTGGCCTTGTCGATGATCTTGGGCGCGGGCTTGCCGGGGATGGCGGCGGTGGTGATCACCGCATCCGCAGCGGCGACATGGTCCGCGAGGACCTCCTGCTGCTGGCGGCGCTCCTCGTCGGTGAGCTCGCGGGCGTAGCCGCCCTCGCCCTCGGCCTTCACGCCGGTCTCGACGAACTTGCCGCCGAGGGACTCCACCTGTTCCTTGGTGGCCGAGCGCACGTCGTAGGCCTCGACGATCGCACCCAGGCGCTTGGCCGTCGCGATCGCCTGCAGGCCGGCCACGCCAGCGCCGATGACCAGCGCCTTGGCCGGGCGGATGGTGCCCGCGGCGGTGGTGAGCATCGGGAACAGCCGCGGGCTGCGCGAGGCGGCTAACAGGGCGCACTTGTAGCCGGCCAGACTCGCCTGCGAGGACAGGGCGTCGATGGACTGTGCGCGGGTGATGCGCGGCACCAGCTCCATGGAGAAGCTCGTGACACGGCGCTTGAGCAGGTTCTTGATCCGGCTGTCGCCCTCGTGGGGGGCCATGAAGCCGAGCAGGCAGCTGCCTTCGCGGAGCTTGCCTGCATCCTCCACCGTCGGCGGCTGGACCCGCAGGACCACGTCGGCGGCGGCGTAGAGCTCGTCGGCGCTGTCGACGACGGTCACGCCCTCGTAGTCCGCGTCGTTGAAGCCGCTGGACTCGCCGGCGCCCGCCTGCAGCAGGACCTCCACGCCGAGCTTGTCGAGCTGCTTGACGACGCTGGGTACCAGTGCCACCCGGCGTTCGCCGGGCGCCGTTTCCCTGGGCACGGCAACTTTGATCGTCATTAAACTGTCTCCCGTATTGTCGTGCTGTTGTATCCGGTGCCGTTCCCCGTCGTGGCGGGTCGGGGGTTCCCCCCGCCGGGGCCGGCCGGATCGGTCCGGACGCGCTGGTGGTGCCGCGCCCGCGCAGCATGCCCGCGGGCGTGCCTCGGCAGCGCTGGGGCAGGCCCACGCGTACCAGTGTAGTGCCCGGCCCGCCGCACCATGGCCGCCGGCGGGCGGCGTAGCGCGGGCGGGACCACACGGGTCGACCGATCGACCAGTATATGGGGGTTCGGTGCTAGGGTCTAACCTATGGAAAGTATATTTTAGATAGCTTGCCTCTATCCTAATGCCATGACCCCGCCCTCTGCGGGCGCCGGAGCCGCTGTCAGGCGCGTGTAACGGTTGCGCGGCAGAGTGTGGGTATGGAATAAAGGATTCATCCAAGACCCGTCGCAGGGCGACGGGAAGGCGGGGTGTATCGATGAGGGGCCTTGAGCACCACATACTCCGCACCGATGTCTCCGGCATGCCGCTGGAGTGGATCACCTACCAGGACGCGGTGCGGCTCTATTATCTCGCGCAGGTGGCTTTCGCCTGCGGCCAGCGGCTCTATCGCATACGGGGCGGATACAACGCGGTGACGGGCAGGCGCAGCGTTATCGACGTCAACTCGATCATCGCCACCGAAGGCACCGCCCAGGCGGCACTCAAGGGCCGCGCCGGTTACATTCCCCCCCTCAACAACGCCACCCTCTTCCGTCGCGACGACCACATCTGCCTCTACTGCGGCGAGCGCCTGCGCGTGAGTCTCCTCTCCCGGGATCACGTCAAACCGGTGAGCCGCGGTGGCCTGGACGTGTGGAACAACGTGGTCACCGCCTGCAAGCGCTGCAACAACCACAAGGGGCATCACGCCCCGGAAGAGGTGGGCATGCAGTTGCTCGCGGTGCCGTTCACGCCGACCCACGCCGAGTACGTCTACCTCCAGGGCCGGCGCATCCTCGCCGACCAGATGGCGTTCCTGCGCGCGCATTTCCCGCGGCGCAGTCCGCTGCGCGAGCGCCGGGGCATGCTGCCGCACGCGTGAGCCGCGCCGGCTGGCCAAGGCGCGGGCGCTTGCCTACACTGCCTGCGGTACCCGACAGCCCCATGGGAGAGCCGTGTACCGGCCGTTGTACCTGATCGACGCCAGCCTCTACATCTTCCGCGCGTGGTTCGCCGTGCCCGAGGCGGTCCGCGACGATAGCGGCGCCTGCGCCAATGCCGTCCACGGCTTCGGGAGCTTCCTCTGCGATCTCATCGAGTACGAGGGGCCGAGCCACGTGGTCTGCGCCTTCGACGAGAGCCTGACCACCTCGTTCCGCAACGAGCTCTACCCCGACTACAAGGCCAACCGCCCGCCGCCGCCACCGGAGCTCGAGCGCCAGTTCGACGTCTGCCGCGAGCTCGCCGAGGCCCTAGGCGTGGCCACCCTGGCGAGCCCGCGCTACGAGGCGGACGACCTCGTCGGCAGCGCGGCGCGGCACTGGCGCGAGGCGGGCTACCACATGGTGTTCGTCACCGCGGACAAGGACTACGCCCAGCTCCTGGAACCCGGCGACTGGTGGTGGGACGCCGCGCGCGACCGCTGGCTGGATCCGGCCGGGGTCGAGGAGACGCTGGGTGTGCCGCCCGGGCGGGTCGCGGACCTGCTCGCGCTCGCCGGCGATGCCGTGGACAACATCCCCGGGGTGCCCGGCATCGGCACCAAGACCGCCGCCGCGCTGCTGGCCCGTGCCGGCAGCCTCGACGACCTGTATGCGGACCTGGACCAGGTCGCCGCGAGCGGTGTGCGCGGGGCGCGACGGGTGCGGGGGCTGCTGGAGACCCACCGCGAGCAGGCGTTCCTCTCGCGCCGGCTCACGCGCATCCGCTGCGACCTGCCCATCGCCCATGCTCACGAGCAGGCGGGCTGGAGTGGGGCGGACCCGTCGGCGCTGGACGCCATGGCGCTGCCGGTGCAGTTGCGCAATCGAACCCGGCGCCTGCCGGTGGCCGATGCGATGGTGGCGCCGTGACCGCCGTCCCGGGCGAGGTTCTCGACGCGATCGAGGCCGCCACCGGAGAGCGCCCGGCCGGCGCCGGGATGCCCGTGGCAGGTGGCGACATCAATCACGCCGTGCGTCTCGGTGAATGCTTCGTCAAGCTCAACGATCCCGGGTACGCGGCGATGTTCGAAGCCGAGGCGGAGGGGCTCGCCGAGCTGGCGGCCGCCCGCGGCGGGCCGCGCGTGCCGGCGGTCGTCGCCCGGGGCGTGGCCGGGGGCCGGGCCTATCTCGTGCTGGAGTGGATCGATTTCGGCCAGCCCCGGCGGAACGGCTGGCACCGCATGGGCGAGGCCGTGGCCGCCATGCACGCCACCACCGCCGAACGCTTCGGCTGGCACCGGGACAACACCATCGGTACCACCTCCCAGCCCAATGCCTGGATGACCGACTGGGTCGCCTTCTTTGCCGAGCGGCGGCTCGGCCACCAGCTCGCCCTGGCGGCCGAGCAGGGCGCCCCCACGGGCCTGATCCGCGACGGCGAGCGCCTGCGCGACGGCCTTGGCGGGCTGTTCAGCGGCTACCAACCCGTGCCGTCACTACTCCACGGCGACCTCTGGGGCGGCAACGCCGCCTTCGACGGAGATGGGGCCCCCGTCATCTACGACCCCGCCGTGCACTACGGCGACCGCGAGTGCGACCTGGCGATGACCGAGCTGTTCGGCGGATTCCCCGCCGATTTTCACGCTGCCTACGACGCCGTTTGGCCGCGGGACGCCGGCTATCCGGTCCGGCGCACCCTCTATCAGCTCTACCACCTGCTCAACCACTTCAATCTCTTCGGCGGCGGCTTTGCCCGCAGCGCCCATGATGCGGTGCGGCGTCTGCTATCGGAGATCGGTTGATGCTGCATTGCGCGGTCGCGGGTGCGACGGCGCCGTCAATGACCGGCCGGAGTCAGCGATAACTGCCGTCGGGCTGGCGTTTCAGTCCGTAGTAGCTGGGGCGTACGCTGTTGTGCTCCTCCTGCCAGCGGCGGGAGCGGGCGATGGCCTCCTGGACCTGCTCGTCGGTCATCTTCTCGGCTAGCGCCTCTTTCTTCTCGATGTCGCCGGTACCGCCGAGGTCGTACATCATGTACGCCTTGACCAGGTCCTTTTCGGTGCCGATGCCCTGGGCGTAGTAGTCACCCAGCCATCCCTGTGCGGTTAGGTCGTCCATTTCCGCTGCCTTTTTCATTAACTGGAACGCCTTTTTCTCGTCCTTGGCAACGATATGGCCGTGTTCATACTTGCCCGCCAGCTCCGACATGCCATCGGAGGCACCGCTCTGGGCATACTTCCTGAGCCAGTACAGGTATTTCTCGTCATCCGGCTCAATGTTGTTCCTCTCATCGCCGTCCCTGAACGCATAAAACAGTTCTTTCTGCGCTTTGGGAAAGCCCTGCTCGCCGGCCTCGGCGGTGAGCTCGAGCCATTTCTCCGGGCTCTTCTCCACGGTGTAGCCGGCGGCGTACATGCCCCCCAGGGCATAGAGACCTTCGGCGAGATCCTGGGCGGCGGCCTTCTTGATCCACTTGGCGGCCTTGGGGAAATCGATGGGCACGTCCTGGCGATCGAGTCCGATCGTATATGCCACCCCGACGAGGATCTGTGCTCTGGCATCACCGTTGCGGGCGGCCTCGAGGTTGGCCGGGAAGTCCTGGCGGTAGAGGGCGTGCATGAACCCCCCGGGCTCGGGGAAGGCGACCTCGGCCCGGGCGTTCAGGGCTATGGCGAGTACCAGGGCCACGAGGCCAAGTACGCGTGTGGGGATCGTCATCTTTAGCTCCTCGTGAGGCGCTGGCCCGCCTCAGCGATAGCTGCCGTCGGGCTGGTGCTTCAGCCCGTAATAGCTGGGGCGTACGCTGTTGTGCTCTTCCTGCCAGCGTCGGGAGCGGGCGATGGCCTCCTGGACCTGCTCGTCGGTCATGTTCTCGGCCAGCGCCTCTTTCTTCTCGATGTCGCCGGTACCGCCGAGGTCGTACATCATGTACGCCTTGACCAGGTCCTTTTCGGTGCCGATGCCTTTCGCGTAGTAATCGCCCAAGTATCCCTGTGCGATCAAAT
>WBJT01000006.1_pt4 | contig 35845 bp, 45 predicted proteins | sample 5109881 | NCBI WGS metagenome assembly WBJT01 (sample SAMN11895465, study PRJNA545514) | wastewater metagenome | isolation source: saline BTEX enrichment culture, original innoculum from Kuwait petroleum... | place: USA:Stillwater, OK | collected 2018-09-01
GTTTTTTCATAACGCGCGACGATGTCCTGCATCGCGTGGGTGAAGTTCGAGGCCACCGCGACGTGGATCTCCGCCGCGCCCGCCAGTCCCGGAATCATCGCAAGGCAGGTGATCAGGACAGCGACCAGACGCGGGCGGGTGATAGGATCGGACATGACTCGACGCTCCCGGAGAGGTGTATTCGCAATGCACATTATTACATAACGAGACTGCCCGGCAAGGCCGGAGCCGGACGTGCCGGCCCCGGCGGCTCAGAACGGTGGCTGCTCGATACCCGGCTGCGTCGCGACGAGCGAGGGCCGCGAGGCGATCACACCGAGCCAGCTCGGCAACTCGCTGGCAATCCCTCGCCAGTCGAAGTCCGGCAGGCGGAAGTCGAGGAACTCCAGTGCCACTGCCACGGCGAGGCTGCCCATGTCGGGGCGGTCCACGACGGGTCGGACGACCCCGTCGAGCACGGCAACCCCGCGCACCAGGGCATCATGGCGACGCTGGATCACCGGATCGCTGTCGTCACCGTCCCGGAAACGGCGATGGACGACGATCCCCACAGCCGAGTCGATCAGCCCCTGGGCCAGCCCCAGTTTGCGATGGACCTCCTCGACACGGTCGAGAGGCATCAGGCGCGGCTCCGGGAAGCGGCGCTCCAGGTAGAGCGCGATGATCGCGCTCTCGGTGAGGCAGACACCCTCCTCATCCTCCAGTACCGGGACCCGCGAGAACGGCGAGACCGCCAGCAGCGCCTCCGGGCTCTCCCACGGGTTCACCCATACCGGGGTGACCCGCGAGTCCAGCTGCTTCTCCAGCAGCACCGTCCGCACCAGACGGGCGTAGGGCGAGGTGGGCGAGGTGTAGAGCTTCATGGGTGGGTCCTCCTCCGGCGGCGACGGCCGCGCCGCGCGCCTATTTCGTCCCGTACATGCGGTCCCCGGCGTCCCCCAGGCCGGGGACGATATAGGCCTTCTCATTGAGGCCTTCGTCGACCACTGCCGTGTAGACGGGGACGTCCGGATGCGTCTCCTGGAAAGTCGCCACCCCCTCCGGCGAGGCCACCAGACACAGGAAGCGGATGTCCCGGGCGCCGTCCTGCTTGATCCGTGACACCGCCGCGGCCGCCGAGTGGCCGGTGGCGAGCATCGGATCGACGACCACGATGCGCCGTTCATCGATGGCGGCGGGCATCTTGTAATAGTACTCCACCGGCTGAAGGGTCTTGTGATCGCGGTAGAGCCCGACGTGACCCACCCGTGCGGTGGGGATGAGCTCGAGCATTCCCTCCAGCAGGCCGTTTCCGGCGCGCAGGATGGACACGAAGCAGAGCTTCTTGCCCTCGAGGGTCGGGGCCTCCGCCATGTGCGCCAGCGGCGTATCCACCGATCGGGTGGTCAGCGGGAGGTCACGGGTGACCTCGTAGGCGAGCAGTGTCGAGAGCTCGCGGAGGACGTCGCGGAATTTCGCGGTGGAGGTGTCGCGGTCGCGCAGAACGGTGAGCTTGTGCTGCACCAGGGGATGATCGATGACGGTCACCGATGAGTGCATGGGTCGTTTTCCTCAGAAGGGCCGGTGTGGGCAACTGGGCGGCAAGGATAGCAAAGGGAGCGAAGGTGCGCCGATGCCGACGTCCGCACAAAAAAACAGGGGCGCCGTGCGGGCGCCCCTGTCGATGCTGGCTCGTCGGCCGCTGCCTCAGGGCAGCAGATGGGCGACGGCGTCGCGCTCCTCGACGAGCTCCTGCTCGGTCGCTGCCATGCGCTCCCGGGAGAAGTCGTCGATGTCGAGCCCCTGGACGATGCTGTACTGGCCATTGCTCACGCGGCACGGGAAGGAATAGATGATGCCCTCCGCAATGCCGTAGCTGCCGTCCGACGGGATCGCCATGCTGACCCAGTCGCCCTCCGGCGTGCCGAGCGTCCAGTCCCGCATGTGGTCAATCGCCGCACTCGCCGCCGAGGCCGCACTGGACTGACCGCGCGCCTTGATGATCGCGGCGCCGCGCTGCTGCACCGTCGGGATGAACTCGTCCACAAGCCACTGCTGCTCGACCAGGTCCCGCGCCGGCTGGCCGGAGACGCTGGCGTGGTTGATGTCCGGATACTGGGTCGCCGAGTGATTGCCCCAGACCACCATGTTACGGATGTCGGTGGTGTGGCAGCCGGTGCGGTTGGCAAGCTGCGCCAGCGCACGGTTGTGGTCGAGGCGCATCATCGCGGTGAAGCGGCCCGGATCGAGGTCCGGCGCGTTGCGCTGCGCGATGAGGGCGTTGGTGTTCGCCGGATTGCCGACCACGAGCACGCGCACGTCGCGGCTGGCAACGTCGTTCAGCGCCTTGCCCTGGGCCGAGAAGATGGAGGCATTCGCCTCGAGCAGGTCCTTGCGCTCCATGCCCGGGCCGCGCGGCTTGGCACCAACGAGCAGCGCATAGTCGGCGTCCTTGAACGCCTCCTCGCCCTTGTCGCTCATGGTGATGCCTGCGACCAGCGGGAACGCGCAGTCCTCCAGCTCCATGGCGACGCCGTTGAGCGCATCGAGCGCCGGCGTAATCTCGAGCAACTGGAGGATGACCGGCTGATCCGGGCCGAGCATATCGCCGGCGGCGATACGGAACAGCAGGCTGTAGCCGATCTGCCCGGCGGCACCGGTCACCGCAACGCGTACAGGTGCTTTCATGGAGGATCTCCTAGATTGCCTGGGGAAATGAGGCCAACGGCGGGTACCGCCGTACGATCGGGCACGCATTGTACCAGATGCGCCGTACCCGCGCCGCTAGTCGCCCTTGCGGCCCCCTCCGCCGGCGTCGCGCAGCGCCTCCCAGAACGCGCGCTGGAAGGGCTCGAGCCCGGGGAATTCCGACTGCGACCAGGCCCGCAGCATGCTTGCCGGGTCGTACCCCTCCCAGCCCTCGTGCATGCGCTTGCGCACCGACTCCACCACCTCCTCGTGGAGCGGGGAGACGTCGGGCAGGCCGAAGAAACGCCTGGCCTCCTCCGGCGTGACGTCAATATCCACCTTGATCCGCATCGCTTGCCTCCTGCCGCTATTCCGCGGCGAACGTCACCGGGTCACCCACGGCCAGCCCCAGCGCTGCCGCCGCGCTGCCCTGGTTGACCGCAATCTCGATCAGCCCGAATGCGTTCTCGTACCAGAACGCCTCGCCCACCTCACGGTCCGAGAACGTCCGCGCCCGGGGCAGTGCCTGCCCCGCAAGAACCGGCGCCCTACCCGGCGGAATGCTGTCGGCGCGGCGCCCGGTCATCGCATTGCCGAAGCCGTCGATGTAGACCACCCGGTCCTCCCCGGCAGGCCCATCACGGTCGACCCAGTCGTCCACCGCCCGCACTCCGGCGGGAAAACGCCCCACGGCAAGGCTCGCCGCGGCAGGCGCGAACACGTCCCGTCCATGAAAACTCGGCGACGCGCCGCCTACCGCCGGCAGCCGCCACGCCCGCGCGTCGTCGCCCCGGAGCAGTGGCGCCAGCAGGCCATTGTCCGGGCCGACGTACCACCGGTCCGCGACCCGCGCGACCAGCGCCTCGCGGCTGCTCCCGACACCCGGGTCGACGACCGCCACGACAATGCAGCGCCTTGGCAGCCCGGGCGCCAGTGCGTCCAGCAGGAGACCCGCCTCCCGCGGCCGGAAACGAGGCGCGTCGTGCATCAGGTCAACGATCGGGGTCGCCGCGACGCGGCCGGCTATCACCCGGTGTAGCAGTCCGACATAGGGGCCCTCCAGCCCGAAATCCGTATACAAAAGGATCATGGCCGTCACCCCGTGGCATTCGCCCATAAAAAAACCGGACGGCGCGATGCGCTCGTCCGGTCCGATCGGCCTGAACGGCCCACCGTCTTAGTCCTCGTCCGCCTCGTCGGCCTCCGCCTCGAGGTCAACGGGACGGTCCACCAGCTCGACAAGCGCCATGGGCGCATTGTCGCCGGCCCGGAAACCGGCCTTCAGCACCCGCAGGTAGCCACCGGGGCGCTGCTGGTAGCGCGGACCGAGCTCACTGAAGAGCTTGTCCACCGCCTGTTTGTCACGCAACCGCGAGAACGCGAGACGACGATTCGCCACCGAGTCCTCCTTCGCGAGGGTGATCAGCGGCTCTGCCACCCCTCGAAGCTCCTTCGCCTTGGGCAGCGTGGTGCGGATCGCCTCGTGATGGAACAGCGACGCCGCCATATTACGGAACATCGCGCGACGATGGCTGCTGTTGCGATTGAACTTTCGTCCGGATTTACGATGACGCATGTCTGTCTTCCTTCAATCCTGCGGTGCTCAGCCGAGCGCGCGGTTCGCGTCGTCGAACCCGGCCGGCGGCCAGTTGTCCAGGCGCATGCCGAGCTGCAGCCCGTGCTGCGCGAGGACTTCCTTGATCTCGTTGAGCGACTTCTTGCCGAGATTCGGCGTCTTGAGCAGTTCCACCTCGGTCTTCTGGACCAGATCGCCGACGTAGTGAATGCTCTCGGCCTTGAGGCAGTTAGCCGACCGCACCGTGAGCTCCAGGTCGTCGATCGGGCGCAGGAGCACCGGATCCACCTCCGGCTCCTCACGCTCAGGTTCGGCGCTGTCCTCGCCCCCCTCGAGATCGACGAACACCGCGAGCTGGTCACGCAGCAGGCCCGCCGCGAAGCGCACCGCCTCCTCCGGCTCGAGAACGCCGTTGGTCTCGATGTCCATGACGAGCTTGTCCAGATCGGTACGCTGCTCGACACGGGCGCTCTCGACGTTATAGGCGACCCTGAGGACCGGGCTGTAGGTCGCGTCGAGCTGCAGCCGGCCGATCGTGCGCTCCTCATCGCGCTCACGAGCGGTCGCCGGCTCGTAGCCACGGCCGCGCTCGATCTTGATCGTCGCCTCGAACGACGTCTCCTTCGTCAGCGTCGCGATGACCAGGTCCGGGTTCTTGACCTCCACGTCGTGGGAGGCCTCGATGTCACCCGCGGTGACGGTCCCCGGACCGGTCTTCGACAGCCGGAGCGTCGCCTCGTCGCGGGCATGCAGCCGCACGGCGAGCTTCTTGAGGTTGAGCAGGACGTCCACGACGTCTTCGTGCACGCCCTCGATTGCGGTGTACTCGTGGAGAACGCCCTCGATCTCCACCTCCGTCACCGCGTACCCCGGCATGGACGACAGCAGCACCCGGCGCAACGCATTGCCCAGGGTGTGCCCGAAGCCGCGCTCCAGCGGTTCCAGCGCGACCTTCGCGCGCCGGTCGCTGAGCGTCTCGACGTCGACCACCCGCGGTTTGAGATAGTCCTTGAACTGACCCTGCATGAGGCTAGACCTCTCGCTTGTTCCGCCCGCCTCGGGACCTTACTTCGAGTACAACTCGATGATCAGATGCTCGTTGATCTCCTGAGAGAGGTCCGAGCGGTCCGGCACCTGTTTGAAGGTCCCGGTGCACTGATTCGTGTCGACATCGACCCACTGCGGGAATCCGGCCTGCTGCGCCATCTCCAGCGCCGCCTGCACCCGCACCTGCTTGCTGGCCTTCTCCTTGAGGGAGACCACATCGCCCGGTTTGACCTGGGCCGAGGCCACGTTGGTCACGCGGTCGTTGATCTTCACCGCGCGGTGCGCGACCAGCTGGCGCGCCTCCGCACGGGTCGAGCCGAAGCCCATCCGATAGACGACGTTGTCGAGCCGGCACTCCAGCAGCTGGAGCAGGTTCTCACCGGTGTTGCCCTTGCGCCGGTCCGCCTCGCGGTAGTACTTGCGGAACTGCTTCTCCAGCACGCCGTACATGCGGCGGACCTTCTGCTTCTCGCGAAGCTGCAGGCCGTAGTCGGACAGCCGCGTACGGCGCTGACCGTGCTGGCCGGGCGGCGTATCGAGCTTGCACTTGCTGTCGAGCGGACGCACGCCGCTCTTCAGCGACAGATCGGTGCCCTCGCGCCGGGCCAGCTTACATGTCGGTCCCGTGTACCTTGCCATGACCTTACCCCTTAGACGCGACGCTTCTTCGGCGGACGGCAACCATTGTGCGGAATGGGCGTCACGTCCGAGATGTTGGTGATTCGGTAGCCCGAGTTGTTCAGCGCGCGGACCGCCGACTCGCGCCCCGGACCGGGGCCCTTCACGCGGACCTCGAGGTTCTTCAGGCCATAGTCCTTCGCCGCCTCGCCGGCGCGCTCGGAGGCGACCTGCGCGGCGAAGGGCGTGCTCTTGCGGGAGCCGCGAAACCCGCTACCCCCGGCACTCGCCCACGCCAGCGCGTTGCCCTGCCGGTCGGTAATCGTGATGACTGTGTTGTTGAACGTCGCGTTCACGTGCGCGATACCGTCCACTACGGTGCGCTTGACGCGCTTACGTCCCCGGCTCGTCGCTTTCGCCATATTGACCGTCCTGAATCCTCAAGTCCTAAACTGCTGTGCGAACCCTAACGGGTCACCGGCCGACGGGGACCCTTGCGGGTACGCGCATTGGTACGCGTGCGCTGCCCCCGGACCGTGAGCCCCCGCCGGTGGCGGATGCCCCGGTAGCAACCCAGGTCCATGAGCCGTTTGATGTCCATCGCCACGCTGCGCCGCAGGTCGCCCTCGACAACATACTTGCCGACCTCCTGCCGCAGCGTCTCGAGCTCCTCGTCGGAGAGCTCGCGGATCCGGCGATCCACAGGGATCCCGGCCGCCTCGCAGATCGCCCGCGCCCGCGTGCGCCCGACGCCATAAATGGACGTCAGCGCGATCGACGCGTGCTTGTTCGCGGGAATGTTTACGCCAGCTATACGGGCCATGCAGTTACTCCCAATACCCCTTGCCCGCGGAAAGCCCGCTAGTATAGCGGGCAATCCACCGAGTGTTCAACTCATTACCGCCGCGGTCAGCCCTGGCGCTGCTTGTGCCGGCCGTCCGAGCAGATTACGCGAACCGTACCCCGCCGCTTGATCACCTTGCAGTTGCGGCAGATCTTCTTCACCGACGCGCGTACCTTCATGGTCTCTCTCCGCAAATCCTAGCCATCACCGCTCGACAAGCGGCAAACGGTACCAAAAACGAAACGCCCCCGCAGCCCGTCCGGGCCACGGGAGTCCGGAATCCGGCCCTAGCCCAGCAGCCCGCCGCCACCGCGACCATGGGCCTTGAGATTGGCCTTCTTCATCAGCGGCTCGTACTGGTGGGAGAGCAGGTGCGCCTGCACCTGGGACATAAAGTCCATCACTACCACCACGATGATCAGCAGCGAGGTCCCGCCGAAGTAGAACGGTACGTTCCAGTACAGCAGCAGGAACTCCGGCATCAGGCAGACCGCCGTGATGTAGAGCGCCCCGACCAGCGTGAGCCGTGTCATCACCTTGTCGATGTAACGGGCCGTCTGCTCCCCCGGACGGATCCCCGGGATGAACGCACCGGACCGCTTGAGGTTATCGGCGGTCTCACGGGCGTTGAACACCAGCGCGGTGTAGAAGAAGCAGAAAAAGATGATCGCCACCGCGTAAAAGGTGATGTAGAGCGGCTGCCCCGGGCTGAGCATGTTCCCGATGGTCTGCAGCCAGCCCATCGACCCCTGGCCGAACCACTGCCCCAGTGTCGCCGGGAACAGGATGATGCTCGACGCGAAGATCGGCGGGATCACGCCGGCCATGTTCAGCTTCAGCGGCAGGTGGCTCGACTGGGCCGCGTACATCCGACGCCCCTGCTGGCGCCGCGCGTACTGCACGGTAATCCGCCGCTGACCCCGCTCGACGAAGACGATGAACGCGATCACCGCGATCGCCAGCGCCAGGAAGAACAGCACCGTGAGAATCGAGAGCTCACCCGTGCTTGCCAGCTCGAGCGTGCCGCCGAGCGCCTGCGGCAGCCCGGCAACGATGCCCGCGAAGATCAGCAGCGAGATGCCGTTACCGATACCGCGCTCGGTAATCTGTTCACCGAGCCACATCAGGAACAGCGTCCCCGTCACCAGCGTCACCGTGCCGATGAACACGAACGCCAGGCCCGGATTCAGCACCACACCCTGGTTCTGCAACGCGAACGTGATGCCCACACCCTGGAACGTCGCCAGCGCGAGCGTCCCGTAACGCGTGTACTTCGTGATCTGGCGCCGACCCTGCTCACCCTCCTTGCGCAGCTGCTCGAGCTGCGGGATCACCATGCTCATGAGCTGCATGATGATCGAGGCGGAGATATAGGGCATGACGCCAAGGGCGAAGATCGACAGCCGCTTGAGGGCACCACCCGAGAACATGTTGAACATGTCCAGGATGGTGCCGGACTGCTGCTGGAACATCTGGGCCAGTGCGGCCTGGTCGATGCCCGGAATCGTCAGATGCGCACCCAGGCGGTAGACCGCCAGCGCGACGATCACGAAGACCAGACGCTGCCGGACCTCGGTCAACCGACCGAGGCCCGCAAGCCCGTTCGCGTTTGCCGGTGACTTGGCCAATTTAAGCCTCTACCTTGCCGCCCGCCTGCTCGATCGCCGCCACCGCGCCGCGAGTGACCCCGAGGCCGCGCACGGTGTAGGCGCCGCCGGGCTCGCCCGAGGCGATGACCTTGGCGTGACGCGCCTGCGTGGGCACGATGCCGGCCTGCTTGAGCCCGGCGAGGTCGACGGTGTCGCCCTCGACGTACTTCAGTTCGGAGAGACGGACCTCGGCGACATAGCGACCGCGGCGCGAGCGGAAGCCGACCTTCGGCACCCGGCGCTGCAGCGGCATCTGGCCGCCCTCGAAGCCCACCTTATGGAAGCCGCCGCTGCGCGACTTCTGTCCCTTGTGGCCCCGGCCGCCGGTCTTGCCGTTGCCGGAGGAATGCCCACGGCCGACACGGTCGGCCTCGGGCCGGCTGCCGTCAGCGGGCCGAATGCTGTTGAGTCGCATCGCTCAGGCCTCCTCTACCTTCAGCATGTAGGCGACCTTGCGGATCATGCCCCGGTTCTCCGGGGTGTCGCCCACGGTGACGGTCTGGTGCATGCGCCGCAGCCCCAGGCCGGCGACACAGGCCTTGTGATCACGCAGCCGCCCGGAGGTGCTGCGCACGAGCGTAACCTTGAGTTGCTTGCTGTTCGCCATGATTAACCCAGGATTTCCTCGACGGTCTTGCCGCGGCGCCGCGCAACCAGCTCCGGCGACTGGTACTGCGTGAGCGCGTTGATCGTCGCACGCACCACGTTCAGCGGGTTACGCGAGCCGATGGTCTTGGCGAGCACGTCCTGCACGCCCACGACCTCGAAGACCGCGCGCATCGCACCGCCGGCGATGATGCCAGTACCGGCGGAGGCGGGCTGAACGTAGACCTTGCTGGACCCGTGCCAGCCCGTCATCGCGTACTGCAGGGTGTTCTCGTTGAGATGGACCTGGCGCATGTTCTTGCGCGCCTTCTCCATCGCCTTCTGGATCGCCAGCGGCACCTCCCGTGCCTTGCCGTACCCGAAGCCGACGGAGCCTTCGCCGTCGCCGACCACGGTGAGCGCGGTGAAGCCGAACTGACGACCGCCCTTCACCACCTTGGCCACGCGATTGATCTCGATGAGCTTCTCGCGGAGCCCCTCGTTGCTAACGTCGCTCGTCGCCATTACTACGCTGCCCCTGATCAGAACTTGAGACCGGCTTCCCGCGCGGCATCCGCCAGCGCCTGGACACGGCCATGGTACTTGAACCCGGCGCGGTCGAAAGCGACCTCTTCAACGCCGGCTGCCCGCGCCCGCTCCGCGATGGCACGGCCCACGGCCTTCGCCGCCTCGACATTGCCACCCGAGGTCAGATCGCCCAGGACCCCCTTCTCGAGGGTCGAGGCCGCCGCCAGCGTGCGATCCGCATCCGGCGCGATGATCTGTGCATAGGTGTGGCGCGGCGTCCGGTGGATGGTGAGCCGGTAGGCGCCGCGTTCCCGAATCTTGGCCCGCGCGCGCCGCGCGCGCCGGAGCCGTGCTGCCTTCTTATCCATAACGCCTCACCTGACCTACTTCTTCTTGGCTTCCTTGAGCACCACGCGTTCCTCCGCGTAGCGCACGCCCTTACCCTTGTACGGCTCCGGCGGCCGGAAGCCGCGGATCTTCGCCGCTACCTGGCCGACCAGCTGTTTGTCGACGCCCTTGACGACGACCTCGGTCTGGCTGGGCGTCTCGACAGTGACGCCCTCCGGCACCGGAAAGTCCACCGGGTGGGAGAAACCAAGCGTGAGATTGACCGTATCGCCCTTCGCCTGGGCGCGATAGCCGACGCCGACCAGCTGCAGCCGACGCTCCCAGCCCGTGCTCACGCCGATCACCATGTTGTTGATCAGCGCGCGGGTGGTTCCCGCCAGCGCAACGGCTTCCTGGCGCTCGCTCGTCGCGGCACACTGCACCACGCCGTCGGCCTGCTCGACCGTCACCCACGGGTGAACCTCGTGGTTGAGCTCGCCCTTCGGCCCCTTCACCGCCACATGGCGTCCGTCGATGCTAACCTCGACGCCCGACGGGACTTGGACCGGACTTTTCGCAACTCTGGACATGATTCTGGATCCCGTCGTTAAAAGACCACGCAAAGAATCTCACCACCGTGCCCGGCGGCGCGGGCCGCACGATCGGTCATGACACCCTTGGAGGTCGACACGATCGCCGTGCCCAGCCCGCCGCGCACGCGCGGCAGGGTCCGTTTGCCCTCGAAACGGCGCAGACCCGGCCGGCTCACCCGCTGGATCTCCTCGATCACCGGGCGGCCCTCGTGATACTTGAGTCCGATTACCAGCTCGGGCTTCTTCTCGGAGCCCTCCACACGGTAATCCTCGATATAGCCCTCGTCCTTGAGCACCCGCGCAATGGCACCCTTGAGTTTGGACGACGGCATGCTGACTTCCGCCTTCTCCGCGGTCTGACCGTTGCGGATCCGGGTCAGCATGTCCGCAATGGGATCCGTCATGCTCATGTTCGCGTCACCTGATTACCCAGTCTTGGTTTGAACGCAGCCGGCCTACCAGCTCGACAGCTTCAGCCCCGGAACCTCGCCGCGCATCGCCGCCTGGCGAAGCTGGTTCCGGGACAGGCCGAACTTCCGGTAGACGCCCTTGGGTCGACCGGTCACGCGGCAACGGCTGACCTGCCGCACGGGACTCGAGTTCCGCGGGAGGGACTGCAGCTTCTCCTGCGCCTCGGTGCGCTCCTCATCGGTGCTGTTCGGGCTCTTGATGATCGCCTTGAGCTCCGCGCGCTTGGCCGCGTACTTGCGGGCGAGCCGCTCGCGCTTGTGCTCGCGCTCAATCATGGAAACCTTTGCCATACCGTCCTCGTCTATTTCCGGAACGGGAAGTTGAAACCTTCGAGCAGGGCGCGTCCCTCCTCGTCGGTCTTCGCCGTGGTGCCGATGGAGATGTCCATCCCGCGAATCGCGTCGACCTTGTCGTACTCGATCTCCGGGAAGATGAGCTGCTCGCGCACGCCCACGTTGTAATTTCCGCGGCCGTCGAACGCCCGCGGCGAGAAACCGCGGAAGTCGCGCACTCGCGGCGAGGCGATGTTGATGAAACGGTCGAGGAACTCGTACATCCGCCCACGTCGCAGCGTCACCTTGCAGCCGATGGGCCAGCCCTCACGGATCTTGAAACCCGCCACCGACTTGCGCGCGTTCGTGACCACCGGCCGCTGGCCGGTCAGCGCCGCGAGTTCCTCGGTCGCCGACTCCAGGACCTTCTTGTCCCGGATCGCCTCGCCGAGGCCCATGTTGATCACCACCTTCTCGAGCCGCGGCACCTCCATGGGATTGGAGTAGCCGAAGCGCTCGGTCAGGCTTCCGGCGATCTCTTTCTGATAGAGCTCACGCAGCCTTGCCATTGCGGCACCCTAGTCGATCTGTTCGTTGTTGGACTTGAAGACGCGCACCTTGCGACCGTCTCCCTCGACGCGAACGCCGACGCGGTCTGCCTTGCCGGTCTTCGCGTTGTAGATCGCCACGTTCGAGACGTGCAGCGGCATCTCCTTGTCGACGATGCCGCCCTGCACGCCCGCCTGCGGGTTCGCGCGCTGGTGTTTCTTGGCGACGTTGACGTTCTCGACGACAACCCGCTCCTTTTCCGGAAGCACGCGAAGCACCCGCCCGCGCCGGCCCTTGTCCTTGCCGGCGATAACGATCACTTCATCACCTTTCCTGATCTTGCGCATGACAACCTCTGCCTAGAGAACCTCGGGCGCGAGCGAGATGATGCGCATAAACTGCTCCGTGCGCAGCTCGCGCGTCACCGGGCCGAACACGCGCGTACCGATGGGCTGCAGGTTATTGTTCAGCAGCACGGCGGCATTGCCGTCGAAGCGGATCACCGAGCCGTCCGCGCGACGTACGCCGCGACGGGTACGAACGACGACCGCGCTGTAGACATCACCCTTCTTCACCCGACCGCGCGGGATCGCGTCCTTGACGCTCACCTTGATGATGTCGCCGATGCCGGCGTAGCGACGCCGCGAGCCACCCAGTACCTTGATGCACTGCAGCTGCCGCGCCCCGCTGTTGTCCGCCGCACCGAGAAGAGTCTGCATCTGAATCATGGCGACCTACTCGCTCTCTAATGCGTTAACCACGCGACCCCGGCGGGGCCGCCGCGTAATGGCTACTGGGCGGCCTTCTCGAGGACCTTCACGAGCCGCCAGCTCTTCGTCTTGGAGTACGGACGGCACTCCTCGACCGCGACCCAGTCGCCCTCACGGCACTCGTTCGACTCGTCGTGCGCGCGGAGCTTGGTGGTCCGGCGAACGAACTTGCCGTACAGCGGATGCTGTTCCATCCGCTCGACGGCGACCGTCACCGTCTTGTCGGTCCGCGCGCTGATCACGCGGCCATTGACCGTGCGTTTGGTGCTCACCTGGTCGCTCATGACGCCTCGCTCGACCTCTGTTTCTCGTTGATCACGGTCTTGATCCGTGCAATGTCGCGCCGCACCTTGCCCAGCTGGTCCGGGCGGCCGAGCTGGCCGCTGGCCTGCTGCATGCGCAGGTTGAACTGCTCCTTGCGTCGCTCGAGCAGCTCCTGCTGCAGCGCGCTCGCGTCCTTATCGCGCAGCTCGCTTACCTTCATCACAGCACCGTCCGATGTACAAAGGTGGTCTTGACCGGGAGCTTCGCGCCGGCACGACGGAACGCCTCACGGGCAACGTCCTCGGCGACCCCCTCGATCTCGTAGATCACGCGCCCGGGCTGGACAACGGCGGACCAGTGGTCGACGTTGCCCTTGCCCTTGCCCTGGCGGACCTCCAGCGGCTTCGCCGAGATCGGCTTGTCCGGGAAGATCCGGATCCAGATCTTGCCGCCGCGCTTGACGTGACGGTTGATCGCCCGGCGGCCGGCCTCGATCTGACGCGCCGTGATCGGACCACGCGTGGTGGCCTTCAGGCCGTACTCGCCGAAGGCGACCGTGGTACCCCGCGCGGCCAGGCCGTTGTTGCGGCCCTTCTGCTGCTTGCGGAACTTCGTTCGCTTGGGCTGAAGCATGTCCTATTCCCCTCTCGCGTCAGCTCGCCGCGCGCTTGGTCTTGCCCGACTCCGGCGTCAGGTGCGTGTCCAGGACCTCGCCCTTGAACACCCAGACCTTCACGCCGATCACGCCGTAGGTCGTCTTCGCCTCGGCGAAGCCGTAGTCGATGTCCGCGCGCAGGGTGTGCAGCGGCACGCGGCCCTCGCGGTACCACTCGCTGCGGGCGATCTCGGCGCCGTTGAGGCGGCCGCCGACCTGGATCTTGATGCCCTGGGCACCGAGGCGCATGGCGTTGCCGACCGCCCGCTTCATCGCGCGTCGGAACATGATCCGGCGCACGAGCTGCTGGGCGACGTTCTCCGCGACCAGCTGCGCGTCGAGCTCCGGCTTGCGGACCTCTTCGATATTGATGTGCACCGGGATGCCCATCATGCCCGCGAGCTGGCGGCGCAGCGCCTCGATGTCCTCGCCCTTCTTGCCGATGACGATCCCCGGCCGCGCCGTGTGGATCGTGATCAGGGCGTTCTTCGCCGGACGCTCGATCTTCACGCGGCTGATCGAGGCGTGCGCGAGACGCTCCTTGATGTAGCTGCGCACGGCAAGATCGGTGTTGAGAAAATCACCGAAGTTCTTGCTGTCGGCATACCACATGGAACGCCAGTCCTCGGTGATACCGAGTCGGAATCCGGTCGGATGAACCTTGTGACCCATGGCGCCCCCTTACTGCTCTGCAACGGCCACGGTGATGTGGCTCGTGCGCTTGAGGATCCGCGTCGCGCGACCCTTCGCGCGCGCCTGGATCCGCTTGTACATCGGACCTTCGTCCACGAAGATACGGCTCACCCGCAGCTCGTCGATGTCCGCACCCTCGTTGTGCTCCGCATTGGCGATCGCGGAATCGAGCACCTTGCGCACGATCCCGGCGGCCTTCTGCGGGCTGAACTCCAGAACCTCCAGAGCGCGACTGACCGGCAGGCCGCGCACCTGGTCGGCGACCAGACGGGCCTTCTGCGGCGAGATCATCGCGTAGCGGAGCCTAGCAGCCGTTTCCATGCGTTACCTCTTCGACTTCTTGTCCGCCGCGTGCCCGCGATAGGTGCGACTCGCTGCGAACTCGCCCAACTTGTGCCCGACCATGTTCTCGTTGATGAGAACCGGGACGTGCTGCCGCCCGTTGTGAACGGCGATGGTCAGCCCGACCATCTCCGGAACGATCATGGAGCGGCGCGACCAGGTCTTGATCGGGCGCTTGCTATTGGCTTCTGACGCCGCCTGCACCTTCTTGAGGAGGTGCACGTCGACGAACGGGCCTTTACGAATCGAGCGTGGCACGGATCCCCACCCCTCTATGCGTTAGCGTTTGCGACGGCGCACGATGAACTTGTCAGTGCGCTTGTTCGTACGGGTCTTGTGACCCTTGGTGGGCACGCCCCACGGGGTCACCGGGTGACGGCCACCGGAGGTGCGGCCCTCACCGCCACCATGCGGATGATCCACCGGGTTCATGACCACGCCGCGGACCGTGGGCCGGCGACCGCGCCAGCGCGTGGCGCCGGCCTTGCCGAGCGAGCGCAGGCTGTGCTCCTGGTTACCGACCTCGCCGACCGTGGCGCGACACTCGGCCAGGATCTTGCGCATCTCGCCGGAACGCAGGCGCAGCGTCGCATAGGCACCCTCACGGGCGACCAGCTGCGCGCCGGCGCCAGCGGAGCGCACCAGCTGCGCGCCTTTGCCCGGGCGCATCTCGACGCAGTGCACCTGGGTGCCCAGCGGGATGTTGCGCAGCGGCAGCGCGTTGCCCGGCTTGATCGGCGCCTCGGCCCCCGAGACGACCTGCTGGCCGACCCGCACGCCGCGGGGCGCGATGATGTAGCGGCGCTCACCGTCCGCATACAGCACCAGCGCGAGGTTGGCGCTGCGATTCGGATCGTACTCCAGGCGCTCGACACGGGCGGCGACGCCGTCCTTGTCGCGCTTGAAGTCGATAACGCGGTAACGCCGCTTGTGTCCACCGCCGCGGTGCCGGGTGGTCATCCGACCCCGGCTGTTGCGACCGCCGGACTTCGAGAGCTTGCGCACCAGCGGTGCGTAGGGCTCCCCCCGGTGCAGTTCGCGGTCGCGGATCTCGACCACGAAGCGGCGCCCCGGGGAACTCGGTTTCGCCTTGACGAGTGCCATAATAATTCGTCCCGTATTCCCGCCGCGTTATTCCGCCGCCTCGAGGAAGTCGAGCTCCTGGCCCGCCTCGAGGGCGACGTACGCCTTCTTCCAGTCCGGGCGCCGGCCGCGGATGCGCCCGAACCCCTTGTTCTTGCCGCTCACGTTCACGACGCGGACGTCGCGGACGCGGACCTCGAAGAGCTGCTCCACGGCCTTGCGGATCTCCGGCTTGCTCGCGTCGCGGGCGACGCGGAAGACGACCTGTTCGCCATCGTCGGCGACCAGCGTGCTCTTCTCGGAGATGTGCGGGCCGAGCAGCACCTGATAGATACGCTCCGGATTCATGCCAGCCACTCCTCGACACGGCGCACCGCGTCGGCCGTGATGATGACGCGCTCGTGGCGCAGCAGGTTGACGGGATTGAGGCCCGTCACGTCGGTGACGTCCACCCGCGGCAGATTGCGCGTGGCGAGGAAGAGGTCCTGGGAGACCTCGTTCGCCACGAGCAGCGCATCCTCGCCGCCGAGCTCGGCCAGGCGCCGGGTCGCCGCCCTGGTCCGCGACTCGTCGATGCCGATGTTCTCGACCACGACCAGTCGCTCCTGGCGCGCGAGCTCGGAGAGGATGGAACGCAGCGCGCCGCGGTACATCTTGCGGTTGACCTTCTGCGAGAAATCCCGCGGCATCGCCGCGAAGGTCTTGCCGCCACCGCGCCAGATCGGGCTGCGGATGGTACCGGCACGCGCGCGACCCGTCCCCTTCTGCCGCCACGGCTTGCTGCCGCCGCCGCTGACGTCGCTGCGCCCCTTCTGGGCCTTGGTGCCGGAGCGGCCGCCCGCGAGGTACGCGGTCACGACCTGATGAACGAGCGGCTCGCGGAAATCCGCGCCGAATACGTGATCGGAGACGTCCACGCCGCTGCCTTCACGCACCTGGAGCTGCATCAGTTATCCCCCTTCGCGTGAGCCTTGACCGCCGGCCGCACGATCACGTCGCCGTCGCGGCTGCCCGGCACGCCACCCTTGATGAGCAGCAGGCCGCGCTCGCCGTCGACACGCACGACCTCGAGGTTCTGCGCAGTGCGACGCACGTTGCCCATCTGCCCGGACATCTTCTTGCCCGGGAACACGCGCCCCGGGTCCTGAGCCTGGCCGATGGAACCCGGCTTGCGGTGCGACTTCGAGTTGCCGTGACTGTTGTCCTGGGTGCGGAAGTGGTGGCGCTTGACCGTACCGGCAAAGCCCTTGCCCTTGGTGACACCCACGACGTCCACGAGCTGCCCGGCCTCGAACAGGTCGACACCGAGCTCTCCGCCGGCCTCGACAGCCTCTTCGCCGTCGACGCGGAACTCCCACAGCCCGCGACCCATTTCCACACCGGCGCGCGCAACGTGTCCGGCGACGGGCTTGGTCACGCGCGAGGGACGCCGGCTCCCGGTCGTCACCTGGACCGCGCGGTAACCGTCCTGCTCTTCGGTCTTGAGCTGCGTGACCCGATTGGCGGTCACCTCGACCACCGTCACCGGGATCGACGCCCCGTCCTCGGTAAAGACACGGGTCATGCCGCACTTACGACCGACGATTCCGATTGCCATCGTCGTTACCCTCTCCAGAAATACAAAGACTACCGGGCACCGTCGAGCGGCGCTCGGAGCATGAGCCAACGTTATCCGACAGCCCGGCAGCCCGGTGTTTCAAATGGGCCCGCCCCAGCTGACCGAGACCTGGCTCGGGGCCGGGGTAGTTCCCAAGCAGCGTTAGTAGAGCTTGATCTGGACGTCGACGCCCGCGGCGAGGTCGAGCTTCATGAGCGCATCAACCGTCTTCTCCGTCGGGTCCACGATGTCCATCAGACGCTTGTGCGTCCGAATCTCGTACTGATCGCGCGCGTCCTTGTTGACGTGCGGCGAGATGAGGATTGTATACCGCTCTTTCTTCGTAGGCAATGGGATGGGGCCCTTGACCTGGGCCCCGGTCCGCTTGGCGGTCTCCACGATCTCGCGCGCCGACTGGTCGATCAGCCGATGATCAAACGCCTTGAGACGAATGCGGATTTTCTGACTGGTCGCCATAGTGCTTTACTCGATGATCTTGGAGACGACGCCGGCGCCGACGGTACGACCGCCCTCACGCACCGCGAAACGCAGCCCCTCTTCCATGGCGATCGGCGCGATCAGCGACACCGTCATCTTCACGTTGTCGCCCGGCATCACCATCTCCGTGCCCTCCGGCAGGTCACAGGCACCCGTGACGTCGGTGGTACGGAAGTAGAACTGCGGACGGTAGCCGTTGAAGAACGGCGTGTGACGCCCACCCTCGTCCTTGGAGAGCACGTAGACCTCGCACTCGAACTTCGTGTGCGGGGTGATCGTGCCCGGCTTGCACAGCACCTGCCCGCGCTCGACCTCGTCGCGCTTGGTCCCGCGCAGCAGCGCACCGATGTTGTCGCCCGCCTGACCCTGATCAAGCAGCTTGCGGAACATCTCCACACCGGTGACCGTGGTCTTCGTGGTGTCGCGCAGACCCACGATCTCCACCTCCTCGCCGGTCTTGATCACACCACGCTCGACACGACCGGTCACCACCGTACCGCGACCCGAGATCGAAAACACGTCCTCGATCGGCATCAGGAACGGCCCGTCAACCGCACGGCTCGGCTCCGGAATGTACTCGTCCATCGCCTGCACCAGACGGATGATCGACGGCGCGCCGATCTCCGACTCGTCACCCTCCAGCGCCTTCAGCGCCGAGCCGGTGATCACCGGAATATCGTCGCCCGGGAAGTCGTAGTCGCTCAGCAGCTCCCGGACCTCCATCTCCACGAGCTCCAGCAGCTCCTCGTCGTCGACCATGTCCGCCTTGTTCAGGTAGACCACCATCGACGGCACACCCACCTGGCGCGCCAGCAGAATGTGCTCGCGCGTCTGCGGCATCGGACCGTCCGCCGCCGAGACCACCAGGATCGCGCCGTCCATCTGCGCCGCGCCCGTGATCATGTTCTTCACGTAGTCCGCGTGCCCCGGGCAGTCAACGTGCGCGTAGTGACGCGCGTCCGTCTCGTACTCAACGTGCGCGGTCGCGATCGTGATACCACGGTCGCGCTCCTCCGGCGCATTGTCGATCTGGTCGAACGCGCGCGCCGCACCCCCGTACTTCTCCGCCATCACCTTCGTCATCGCCGCCGTCAGCGTCGTCTTGCCATGGTCAACGTGACCAATCGTTCCCACGTTCACGTGCGGCTTCGTGCGCTCAAACTTCTCCTTGGACACGGCTCACCTCATCTGGGCTGAATTCTGTTAACGCTATAAACCCGACTGGCCAAGGGCTCAGCCGGCCTTCTTGATCACTTCGTCGGCGATGTTCGCCGGCGCCTCGGCATACCCCACGAACTCCATGCTGTAGGACGCACGACCCTGGGTCGCGGACCGCAGGTCCGTGGCGTAACCGAACATCTCCTTCAGCGGCACCTCGGCGCGGATCACCTTGCCGGTCGGCCCGTCCTCCATACCCTGGACCGTGCCGCGGCGGCGATTGACGTCCCCCATGACGTCGCCCATGAACTCCTCGGGCGTCACCACCTCGACCTTCATTACGGGCTCGAGCAGCACCGGATCCGCCTTCGCGAAGCCGTCCTTGAACGCCATCGAGCCGGCGATCTTGAACGCCATCTCCGAGGAGTCCACGTCGTGGTAGGACCCGTCGAAGAGCGTGACCTTGAGGTCGACCACCGGGAAGCCCGCGAGCACGCCGTTCGCCATCTGCTCCTGGATGCCCTGGTCCACCGAGGGGATGTACTCCTTCGGCACCACGCCGCCGACGATCTTGTTCTCGAAGGCGTAGCCCTCGCCGCGCTCCTGCGGCGCCATCTTGATCCACACGTGACCGTACTGACCGCGGCCGCCGGACTGACGGACGAACTTGCCCTCCGTCTCGATCTCCTTCCGGATGGTCTCGCGGTAGGCCACCTGGGGCTGGCCGATGTTGGCCTCGACCTTGAACTCGCGCTTGAGGCGGTCGACGATGATCTCCAGGTGAAGCTCACCCATGCCGGAGATGATGGTCTGGCCGGACTCCTCGTCCGTGCGCACCTGGAAGGACGGGTCCTCCTGGGCCAGCTTGCCCAGCGCAACGCCCATCTTCTCCTGGTCGCTCTTGGTCTTCGGCTCCACCGCGACGGAGATCACCGGATCCGGGAACTCCATGCGCTCCAGGGTGATCCGGTTGTCCTTGTCGCAGAGGGTGTCACCCGTGGTGACCTCCTTGAGACCGATGGCCGCCGCGATATCGCCGGCGCGAACCTCCTCGATCTCCTTGCGCTCCTTCGAGTGCATCTGAACGATGCGGCCGAAGCGCTCGCGCTTGCCCTTGACCGGGTTCCAGACGGAATCGCCGGAACGGATGACACCGGAGTAGACGCGGAAGAAGGTCAGCGTACCGACGTACGGATCGGTCGCGATCTTGAACGCCAGAGCGGCGAACGGCTCGTCGTCCCCGGCCGGGCGGGTCGCGGGGGTACCGTCCTCGAGCTCACCCTCGATCGGCGGCACGTCCACCGGCGACGGCAGGTACTCGACCACGGCGTCGAGCAGCGCCTGGATGCCCTTGTTCTTGAACGCGGTGCCGCAGAACACGGGCACGATCTCGTTGGCCAGCGTCTGCGCGCGGATACCGCGGTTGATCTCCTCGACCGTGAGCTCCTCACCCTCGAGGTACTTCTCCATCAGGGCCTCGTCACCCTCGGCCGCGGCCTCCACGAGCTGCTCGCGATACTCCGCGGCCATCTCCTGGAGCTCCGCCGGGACGTCGACCTGATCATAGGTGACGCCCTGATCCTTCATGTTCCAGTAGATGGCCTTCATGCGCACGAGGTCGACCACGCCCTGGAAGTCGTCCTCCGCGCCGATGGAAAGCTGCATGGGCACCGCGTTGGCACCGAGACGCTCGCGCACCATCTGGATGCAGCGGTAATAGTCCGCACCCATCTTGTCCATCTTGTTGACGAACACCATGCGCGGCACGCTGTACTTGTTCGCCTGCCGCCACACTGTCTCCGTCTGCGGCTCAACACCGGCGTTCGCGTCCAGCACGCATACCGCACCGTCGAGCACACGCAGCGAACGCTCCACCTCGATGGTGAAGTCCACGTGCCCGGGCGTGTCGATGATGTTGATCCGGTGCTCCGGATACTGCTGGTCCATGCCACGCCAGAACGTGGTGGTCGCAGCAGAGGTGATCGTGATACCGCGCTCCTGCTCCTGCTCCATCCAGTCCATGACCGCCGCACCCTCGTGCACCTCGCCCATCTTGTGGGAGATGCCGGTGTAGAACAGGATGCGCTCGGTCGCGGTGGTCTTGCCGGCATCGATGTGCGCCATGATGCCGATGTTGCGGTAGCGCTCGATCGGTGTCTTGCGTGCCACTGCGGAATTCCCCGTACGTGTTACCAGCGGAAGTGCGAAAAGGCCTTGTTCGCCTCCGCCATGCGATGCGTATCCTCGCGCTTCTTGACGGCTGCACCGCGGCTGTCGGCGGCCTCCAGCAGCTCGTTGGCGAGACGATGACCCATGGTGGTCTCACCCCGCTTGCGTGCGGAATCGATGATCCAGCGCATCGCCAGCGTATTGCGGCGCTCGGGCCGGACCTCGACGGGCACCTGGTAGGTGGCGCCACCGACACGGCGGGACTTCACCTCGACGACCGGGCGCACGTTCTCGAGCGCGGTCTCGAGGACCTCCATGGGATCCTCGTGCCCCTTGGCGGTGACACGATCAAGCGCGCCGTAGACAATCCGCTCGGCGACCGAGCGCTTGCCGTCGCGCATGATGAAATTGACGAAGCGGGTCAGCATCTCACTGCCGAACTTGGGATCCGGCAGGACCTTCCGCTTGGGAACTTCTCTTCTTCTCGGCATCGCGTTAACTCACCCTCTCTGCAGGAACGGTTCAGCGCTCAGCTCTTGGGCCGCTTGGCGCCGTACTTGGAGCGGCCCTGGCGGCGCTTGTCGACACCGGCGGTATCGAGAGAGCCACGCACCGTGTGATAACGCACGCCCGGCAGGTCCTTGACACGGCCGCCGCGGATCAGCACCACGGAGTGCTCCTGGAGGTTGTGGCCCTCGCCGCCGATGTAGCTCGCCACCTCGTAGCCGTTGGTCAGCCGGACACGCGCGACCTTGCGCAGCGCCGAGTTCGGCTTCTTCGGCGTGGTGGTGTAGACGCGGGTGCACACCCCGCGACGCTGAGGACAGGCCTCGAGCGCGGGGACGTTGCTCTTCGCCGCCCGGTGCTTACGCCCCTTCCGAACCAGCTGGTTGATGGTTGCCATAAGACGCTGACTCCAATAGTAAAACGAACGACAGGCCGGGACCCCCGGCCTGTCGAAAGTGGGTAATTGTATGGACCCCCCGGGGGAGTGTCAACACGGCCTCCCCGGGGGGCGTGGCAGCGCGCTTACTCGCCCGCGCTGTCGTCCCGGAAGCCGCCCTCGTGGACGGCGCCGCCACCGAGGTGGGGCATCGCCGGCGGAACCATGTCCAGCTCCGTTGCCGGCCGCTGCTGACGCTGGTGGCGTTCCGCGTGATAGGCGAACCCGGTGCCCGCCGGGATCAGGCGGCCGACGATGACGTTCTCCTTCAGGCCACGGAGCTCGTCGCGGGCACCGCGGGTCGCGGCGTCCGTGAGCACCCGGGTGGTCTCCTGGAAGGAGGCCGCCGAGATGAAGGAATCCGTCGCCAGCGACGCCTTGGTGATGCCGAGCAGCATGGGCTCGAAACGGGCCGCTTCCTTGCCCTGGGCCTCGAGCTGCTCGTTCTCCTCGAGCACCCGGCCCCAGTCCGCCTGCTCACCCCGCAGGTAGCGGGTGTCGCCGGCGTCCCGGATCTCGACCTTGCGCAGCATCTGCCGGGCGATGACCTCGATGTGCTTGTCGTTGATCTTCACGCCCTGCAGGCGGTAGACGTCCTGGATCTCGCGGACGATATAGCTCGCCAGCTCCGTGACACCGAGCAGCCGGAGTATATCGTGGGGGTTCGGCTCGCCATCGGCGATGACCTCGCCCTTCTCCACGTGCTCGCCCTCGAAGACGGTGACATTGCGCCACTTCGGGATGAGCTCCTCGTAGGTCTCACCGTCCAGCATGGTGATGACCAGGCGCTGCTTGCCCTTGGTCTCCTTGCCGAAGGACACGGTACCGGAGACCTCGGCCAGGATCGCCGGCTCCTTGGGCTTGCGCGCCTCGAAGAGGTCCGCCACGCGCGGCAGACCACCGGTGATGTCACGGGTCTTGGACGACTCCTGCGGGATACGGGCGATGACGTCACCGACGTCCACCTCTGCGTTGTCGTCGACACTGACGATGGCGTCCGCCGAGAGGTAGTACTGTGCCGGGATGTCGGTGCCGGCGAGGTTGAGGTCGTTGCCGTCCTCGTCCACCAGCTTGATCATCGGCCGCAGGTCCTTGTGCGCCACGCGCTCCTCGGTCTGCCGGCCGTTGGAGTCGACGACGGTGCGCCGGATCTCGCCGTTGCCGCGGGTCTTCGGATCCGTGACCACGAGGCTGGACAGACCGGTGACCTCGTCGACCTCCCGGTTGACGGTCACGCCCTCGACGAAGTCGAAGAACTTCAGCCGGCCCTTCACCTCTGTGATGATCGGATGGGTATGCGGATCCCAGTTCGCGACGATCTGGCCCGCCTCCACCGCCTCGTTGTCCTGCACCGCGATGGTCGCGCCGTAGGGGACCTTGTAGCGCTCACGCTCGCGGCCGTACTCGTCCATGACGGTGATCTCGCCGGAGCGCGATACGGCGACGAGGTTGCCGGAGTGGTGCTGCACGGTCTTGAGGTTGTGCAGCCGGGCAGTGCCGGCCGCCTTGACCTCGACGTTGCTCACCGACGCCGCACGGGAGGCCGCGCCGCCGATGTGGAACGTACGCATGGTCAGCTGCGTGCCCGGCTCGCCGATGGACTGCGCGGCGATAACGCCGACGGACTCGCCGACGTTGACCTTGTGGCCGCGCGCGAGGTCACGGCCGTAGCAGTTCGCGCAAACGCCGTGGCGGGTCTCGCAGGTGATCGGCGAACGCACCCAGACCTCGTCGACGCCTTCGTGCTCGAGCATGTCGACACGCAGCTCGTCGAGCAGTGTGCCGGCCTCGAGCACCACCTCGGTGCCTCCGGGACGGGTCACATCCTGGGCGACTACCCGGCCGAGGACCCGCTCGCGCAGGGGCTCGACCACGTCACCACCCTCGATGATCGGGGTCATCTTGAGGCCGCGGTAGGTGCCGCAGTCCGCCTCGGTGACGACCAGGTCCTGGGACACGTCCACGAGCCGGCGGGTCAGGTACCCGGAGTTCGCCGTCTTCAGCGCCGTGTCCGCGAGGCCCTTGCGGGCACCGTGGGTCGAGATGAAGTACTGCAGGACGTTGAGGCCCTCGCGGAAGTTCGCCGTGATCGGGGTCTCGATGATCGAGCCGTCCGGCTTCGCCATGAGGCCGCGCATGCCGGCGAGCTGGCGGATCTGCGCGGCAGAGCCACGGGCGCCGGAGTCGGCCATCATGAAGATCGAGTTGGTCGATTTCTGCTCGATCTCCTTGCCCTCGGCATCGGTCGCCGTCTCCTTGCCGAGGCGCTCCATCATCGCGCGGGCGACCTCGTCGTTGGTGTGCGACCAGATGTCGATGACCTTGTTGTAGCGCTCGCCGTTGGTGACCAGGCCCGAGGCGTACTGCTCCTCGATGTCCTTCACCTCCTCCTCGGCGCGCTCGAGGATCTCCGCCTTCTCCGGCGGGATCACCATGTCCTCCATGCCGATGGACACCGCGGCACGGGTGGACATGTGGAAGCCGAGGTACATCAGCTGGTCGGCGAAGACCACGGTGGCCTTGAGGCCGAGGCGGCGATAGCAGGTGTTGATCGCCTCGGAGATCGCCTTCTTGGTCATGTCCCGGTCGACCAGCGAGAACGGCAGCCCGTCGGGGACGATGTCGTAGAGCAGCGCGCGGCCCGCGGTGGTCTCCACCCGGTGCACGGACTCGGTGACGTTGCCGTCGTCGTCCTGCACGACCTCACGGATGCGCACCTGCACGCGCGCCTGGAGCTGGATCTGGCGGCTCTCGTAGGCACGGTGGATCTCCTGGGTATCAGAGAACACCATGCCCTCGCCGCGACGCCCGACCAGCGACAGGGTCATGTAGTACAGGCCCAGCACGATGTCCTGGGAGGCCCCGATGATGGGCTCACCGGAGGCCGGCGAGAGCACGTTGTTCGACGACATCATCAGCGCCCGCGCCTCGAGCTGCGCCTCGATGGACAGCGGCACGTGCACCGCCATCTGGTCGCCGTCGAAGTCGGCGTTGAACGCCGGGCAGACCAGCGGGTGCAGCTGGATCGCCTTGCCCTCGATGAGCACCGGCTCGAACGCCTGGATGCCCAGGCGGTGGAGCGTGGGCGCGCGGTTGAGCATCACCGGGTGCTCGCGGATGACGTCCTCGAGGATGTCCCAGACCTCGGGGGTCTCGCGCTCGACCAGTTTCTTGGCGGCCTTGATGGTGGTCGCCAGACCCAGGCGCTGCAGGCGCGAGAAAATGAACGGCTTGAACAGCTCCAGCGCCATGCGCTTGGGCAGGCCGCACTGGTGCAGGCGCAGGGTCGGACCGACCACGATCACGGAGCGCCCGGAATAGTCCACGCGCTTGCCCAGCAGGTTCTGGCGGAACCGCCCCTGCTTGCCCTTGATCATGTCCGCCAGCGACTTCAGCGGCCGGCGGTTGGTGCCGGTGATCGCCCGGCCGCGGCGGCCGTTGTCGAGCAGCGCGTCCACGGACTCCTGGAGCATGCGCTTCTCGTTGCGCACGATGATGTCCGGCGCCGAGAGCTCGAGCAGCCGCTTGAGGCGGTTGTTCCGGTTGATCACGCGCCGGTAGAGATCGTTGAGATCCGAGGTCGCGAAGCGGCCGCCGTCCAGCGGCACGAGCGGACGCAGGTCCGGCGGCAGCACCGGCAGGACCGTCATGATCATCCACTCGGGCTTGTTGCCGGACTCGAGGAACGATTCCACGAGCTTGAGCCGCTTGGACAGCCGCTTGATCTTGGACTCGGAATTGGTCGCGTCCATGTCCTCGCGCAGCCGCGCCGCCTCGTCCTGGAGCTCCAGGCTCTTGAGCAGCTCGAACACGGCCTCCGCGCCCATGCGCGCGTCGAACTCGTCACCGTACTGCTCCACCGCGTCGAGGTAGCCGTCGTCGGTGAGCAGCTGACCGCGCTCCAGCGGCGTCATGCCCGGATCGATAACGATGAACGCCTCGAAGTAGAGCACCCGCTCGATGTCGCGCAGGGTCATGTCGAGAAGCAGGCCGATGCGCGAGGGCAGCGACTTGAGGAACCAGATGTGGGCCACCGGGCTCGCCAGGTCGATGTGGCCCATGCGCTCGCGGCGCACCTTGGCCAGCGTCACCTCGACGCCGCACTTCTCGCAGACCACACCCCGGTGCTTGAGGCGCTTGTACTTGCCGCACAGGCACTCGTAGTCCTTGACCGGGCCGAAGATCTTCGCGCAGAACAGCCCGTCGCGCTCCGGCTTGAAGGTCCGGTAGTTGATGGTCTCGGGCTTCTTGACCTCGCCGTAGGACCAGGACCGGATCTTCTCCGGCGACGCCAGGCTGATGCGGATGGCGTCGAAGTCATCAAGCTGCGCACCCGGCTGCTTGAACAGATTCAGAAGGTCTTTCATAACCGCTGCCCGTCCAACTGTAGTTGGCAAATTCGCTGCGGGGACACCCCGCCCCGCTCAGGCCGGCCGCCCATGGCGGCCGGCGCGCTGTCTGGCATCGGGACCGCACCGCGGCCCCGTCGCCCCGTCAGTCGTGCTCCAGCTCGATGTCGATACCGAGCGACCGGATCTCCTTGACGAGCACGTTGAACGACTCCGGCATGCCCGCCTCCATGCGGTGATCGCCGTCCACGATGTTCTTGTACATCTTGGTACGGCCCGGCACGTCGTCCGACTTGACCGTGAGCATCTCCTGGAGCGTATAGCTCGCGCCGTACGCCTCCAGCGCCCACACCTCCATCTCGCCGAAGCGCTGGCCGCCGAACTGGGCCTTGCCGCCGAGCGGCTGCTGGGTGACCAGCGAGTACGGCCCCGTCGAACGGGCATGCATCTTGTCGTCGACCAGGTGGTTGAGCTTGAGGATGTGCATGTAGCCGACGGTCACCGGCCGGTCGAAGGCCTCGCCGGTGCGCCCGTCGTACAGCGTCGTCTGCCCGGACGTCGGCAGGCCGGCGAGCTCGAGCATCGCCTTGATGTCGTCCTCGTTGGCACCGTCGAACACCGGCGTGGCCATGGGCACGCCACCGCGGAGGTTGCCCGCCAGCTCCAGCACCTCCCCGTCGCTCAGCGAGTCGAGGTCCTCCTGCTTGCCGGAACGGTTGTAGATCCGGCCCAGGAAGTCGCGGATGTCGGTCACGCTGCGCTGGGCGTCGAGCATCTCGCCGATACGCCGGCCGAGGCCCTTGGCGGCCCAGCCCAGGTGGGTCTCGAGCACCTGGCCGATGTTCATGCGCGAGGGCACGCCCAGCGGCGAAAGCACCACATCGATGGCCTCGCCGTTCTCGTCGAACGGCATGTCCTCGACCGGAACCACTCGGGAGATCACACCCTTGTTGCCATGACGGCCGGCGAGCTTGTCGCCGGGCTGGATACGCCGGCGAACGGCCAGGTAGACCTTGACCATCTTGAGCACACCCGGGGCGAGGTCGTCGCCCGCGGTGATCTTGCCCTTCTTCTCCTCGAAGCGGTCATCGAAGGCCTTGCGCTGCGCCTCGAGCTGCTCCTTGACCTTCTCGAGCTGCTGGGTGACCTCGTCGTCGCGCAGACGGATCTCGAACCAGCGGCTGCGCTCGACGCCGCGGAGATACTCCTCGGTGAGCTCGGTGCCGGCGCGCAGCCCGTTCGGGCCGCCCTCCGCGACCTTGCCCACGAGCAGGCGCTCGAGACGGGCAAAGGCGTCGTTCTCGAAGATGCGGTACTGGTCGTTGAGGTCCTTGCGCACCGCCGCGAGGGCATCCGACTCGATGGACAGCGCACGCTGATCCTTCTCGACGCCGTCGCGGGTGAACACCTGCACGTCGATGACCGTGCCGTCCATGCCGGAGGGCACCCGCTGCGAGGTGTCCTTCACGTCGGACGCCTTCTCGCCGAAGATCGCGCGCAGCAGCTTCTCCTCAGGGGTGAGCTGGGTTTCGCCCTTGGGCGTGACCTTGCCCACGAGGATGTCGCCCGCCTTGACCTCGGCGCCGATGTAGACGATGCCGGACTCGTCCAGGCGCGAGAGCGCGCCTTCGCCCACGTTCGGGATGTCGGCGGTGATCTCCTCCGGGCCGAGCTTGGTGTCCCGGGCCACGCAGGTGAGCTCCTCGATGTGGATCGTGGTGTAGCGATCCTCCTGGACCACCCGCTCGGAGACGAGGATCGAGTCCTCGAAGTTGTAGCCGTTCCAGGGCATGAACGCGACGCGCATGTTCTGCCCGAGCGCGAGCTCGCCCATGTCCGTGGACGGGCCGTCGGCGAGGACGTCGCCGCGGGCCACCACCTCACCGGGGCGCACCAGCACCTTCTGGTTCTGACAGGTGTTCTGGTTCGAGCGCGTGTACTTGGTGAGGTTGTAGATATCGACACCCGGCTCGCCCGGTGCGGTCTCCCCGTCGTTGACGCGGACCACCACGCGCGCAGCGTCGACCTGCTCGACCACGCCGCCGCGGTCGGCGCAGACCGTCACGCCGGAGTCCACCGCCACCGAGCGCTCCATGCCGGTACCCACCAGGGGCTTGTCGGCGCGCAGGGTCGGCACGGCCTGGCGCTGCATGTTCGCGCCCATGAGCGCGCGGTTGCCATCGTCGTGCTCGAGGAACGGCACCAGCGAGGCAGCCACCGAGACGATCTGCTTCGGCGAGACGTCCATGTACTGGACCTTGTCCGGGGTGGACATGCCGAACTCGTTCTGGTGGCGGATCGAGATGAGGTCGTCGACCAGGCGGCCTTCCTCGTCCACGCGGGCGTTGGCCTGCGCGATGATGTAGCGCGACTCCTCGATCGCGGAAAGGTAGTCCACGTCGTTGGTGACCTGGCCGTCCACGACCTTGCGGTAAGGCGTCTCGAGGAAACCGTAGCGGTTGGTGCGCGCGTACACCGCGAGCGAGTTGATCAGGCCGATATTCGGCCCTTCCGGGGTCTCGATCGGGCACACCCGGCCGTAGTGGGTCGGATGGACGTCACGGACCTCGAAGCCAGCCCGCTCGCGGGTGAGACCGCCCGGCCCGAGCGCCGAGACGCGGCGCTTGTGGGTGACCTCGGAGAGCGGGTTGTTCTGGTCCATGAACTGCGAGAGCTGCGAGGAACCGAAGAACTCCTTGATCGCCGCCGCCACCGGCTTGGCGTTGATCAGCTCCTGGGGCATCAGCCCCTCGCTCTCCGCCAGGCTCAGGCGCTCGCGCACGGCACGCTCGACGCGCACCAGGCCGACGCGGAAGACATTCTCGGCCATCTCGCCGACACAGCGCACGCGGCGGTTGCCGAGGTGGTCGATGTCGTCGGTGCTGCCGTGACCGTTGCGGATGCTGATCAGCTCGTGGAGAACCGCGAAGATGTCGCTGTGATCCAGCACGCCCTCGCCGGTGACCTCGTCCCGGCCGACCCGCAGATTGAACTTCATCCGGCCCACCGGCGAGAGGTCGTAGCGGTCGGCGCTGAAGAATAGGTTCTCGAACAGGTTCTCCGCGGCCTCCTTGGTCGGCGGCTCGCCCGGGCGCATCATCCGGTAGATCTCCACCAGCGCCTCGAGCTGGGTGCGGGTGGAGTCGATGCGCAGGGTGTTGGAGATGTACGGGCCACGGTCCAGATCGTTGACGAACAGCGTGTCGAAGGTCTCCACGCCGGCGTCGCGCATCTGCTGGACGAGCTCCTCGCCGAGCTCCGCGTTCGCCTCGGCCAGGATCTCGCCGGTGCCCGCATCGATCACGTCGTGGGCGAGGACCTTGCCGGCGAGATAGTCGTCCGGCACCTCCAGCTCCGTGAGCCCCGCCTTCTCCATCTGCCGGATGTGGCGCGCGGTGATCCGCCGGCCGCTCTCGACGATGACGTCCTCGCCCGCGCGGATGTCGAACGCCGCGGTCTCGCCGCGCAGGCGCTCCGGCACCAGGTCGAGCACGATCCGGCCGTCGCGGAACCGGTAGGTGTTCTTGTCGAAGAACAGGTCCAGCATCTGCGTGTTGTCGAACCCGAGCGCACGCAGCAGCACCGTCGCCGGCAGCTTACGGCGGCGGTCAATGCGCACGAAGATGCAGTCCTTCGGGTCGAACTCGAAATCGAGCCACGAGCCGCGGTAGGGAATGACCCGCGCGGTATAGAGCAGCTTGCCCGAGGAATGGGTCTTGCCCTTGTCGTGATCGAAGAACACACCCGGCGAGCGGTGGAGCTGGGAGACGATCACCCGCTCCGTGCCGTTGACGACGAAGGTGCCGTTGCGGGTCATCAACGGCAGCTCGCCCATGTAGACTTCCTGCTCCTTGATGTCCTTGACGGTGCGCGCGTCCTTGTCGTAGATCACCAGTCGCACGAGCACGCGCAACGGCGCGGCGTAGGTCAGCCCGCGGAGCTGGCACTCCTTGACGTCGAACGCCGGGTCGCCGATGCGGTAGCTGACGTACTCCAGGGCCGCGCTGCCGGAGTAGCTCTCGATCGGGAACACGGACCTGAACGCACCGTGCAGACCGCCTTCCTCGCGGCCGTCCGGATCGCGCTCGAGCTGCAGGAAGTCACGGTACGACTCGATCTGAGTGGCGAGGAGATAGGGGACATCCAGGATGTTCGGCTGCTTGCCAAAGTCGTTCCGGATGCGCTTCTTTTCGGTGAAAGAGTAGGCCATCGAGCTTCCTCACCCAGGATTTGGTTCCAGTGGCGTGTCCAAAGCGCTGCCCACCGCGATGGGCAGGGCTTTGGGCCGCCTGTGACACAAACAGGGAAAGGCCGGCAGCCCGTGGCCGCCAGCCATTCCCCGTCATCAAGCTGAAAGTGCTTGTATCGCCAAGCCCTTACTTCAGCTCCACGGAGGCACCCGCCTCCTCCAGCTTGGCCTTGATCTCCTCGGCCTCGTCCTTGCTGGCGCCTTCCTTGACCGGGGCCGGCGCACCCTCGACGACCTCCTTCGCCTCCTTCAGGCCAAGGCCGGTGACGCCGCGCACGGCCTTGATCACGGCAACCTTGTTGGAACCGAAGCTGGAGAGCACGACGTCGAACTCGGTCTGCTCTTCCTCGGCAGCGGCCTCACCACCACCGCCGGCGGCCGGCGCGGCCGCGACAGCGGCAGCGGCGGTGACGCCGAACTTCTCTTCCATCGCCTCGATCAGCTCAACGACCTCCATGACGGACATGGAGGCAATAGTCTCAAGAATATCGTCCTTAGAAACGGCCATCGTCAAATCTCCTCAGCGTTGACGCGTAATCGTCGAAATACCAGACAGCAGCGACAGTCAGGATCGCAGCGGCGCCGCGCGTTACTGCTTGGCGTCCTTCACTGCAGCGAGCGTACGGACCAGCTTGCCGGGCACCTCGTTGAGGGTCGTGGCAAGCTTCTGGACCGGCGCACGCATCGTCGCCATGAGGCGGCTGACCGCCTCGTCGTAGGTCGGCAGACTGGCCAGACGTTCCAGCTCGGCGGCGCCGTAACGCTCACCGCCGACGGCAACCATCTTGACCACGAGCTGCTCGCGCTCCTTACCGAAATCGCGGATAACGCGAGCGGCCGACCCGGGATCCTCCTGCGAGAAGGCAAGAAGCAGCGGGCCCTCGAGCCCCTCCGACATGCACTCGAAGTCGGTGCCCTCCACCGCCCGCTTGGCGAGGGTGTTCTTGAGCACCTTGAGGTACACACCGGACTCGCGCGCCTTCACACGCAGCCGATCCATGTCACCGGCATTCAGCCCGCGATACTCCGCCGCAACGGCGGAATGGGCGTCAGCGGCGACACTGGCAACCTCCTGCACCATCCGCTTTTTCTGTTCCAGACTCAGTCCCATTGCTTTCCTCCTGGAACGCGGTTGGTTCGAAGGGGCAGCCGGCCGTGACCGGCAACCCCGGGGACGGTTTCCGCCCCCGGCCCGCTCCGTGGCGGGCCGGACGGTGGCCCCTTCGCAGGATGGTCGATCCTGTCTGGGCTGCACCGTCTGCGCAGGCGGCCTCGCGGCCTTTAAGCGCTTTCGCGCACCATGCGGTCTTAGACGGCTGTCGCGTCGACGACAGCCTCAAGACCCTTGCGGGTGCGCCGGCCGGGCCGGCGCACCGTCATTCATGCACTCAGGGACGCGAGGTCGATCGAGACCCCGGGACCCATCGTGGTGGAGACCGTCACCCGCTTGAGGTAGGTCCCCTTGGAGGTGGACGGCTTGACCTTGTTGAGGTCGATGATCAGCGCCTCGAGGTTCTGGCGCAGCTGATCGACCCCGAAATCCACCTTGCCGAGGGTGCAGTGGATCAGGCCGCCGCGGTCCGTACGGTAGCGAACCTGACCGGCCTTGGCGTTCTGCACCGCCTCGGTCACGTCGGTGGTCACCGTGCCGACCTTGGGGTTCGGCATCAGGCCGCGCGGACCCAGCACCGGACCAAGCCGGCCGACGACGCCCATGGTGTCCGGCGTGGCGATGACCACGTCGAAATTCAGCTCGCCGCCCTGGATGCGCTCGGCGAGATCCTCCAGGCCAACGACGTCGGCGCCCGCCGCCTCGGCGGCCTCGGCGTTCGCGCCCTGCGCGAAGACCGCGATGCGCACGGTCTTGCCGGTGCCGTTGGGCAGCACGGTGGAGCCGCGGACCACCTGGTCCGACTTGCGCGGATCGACACCGAGATTGACGGACACGTCGACGGACTCGGTGAAGCGTGCGTTGGCGAGCTCCTTGAGCAGCCCGAACGCCTCATCGGCCTGGTACAGGCGCGTCGCGTCGATCCGCTCGCGGAACATCTGCTTGCGCTTGCTCAGCTTCGCCATGGCTTAAACCCCCTCCACGTCGAGGCCCATCGAGCGCGCGCTACCCGCGATGGTGCGCACCGCCGCGTCCATATCGGCCGCGTTGAGGTCCGGCCACTTGGTGCGGGCAATCTCCTCGAGCTGCTCGCGGTTGACCTTGCCCACCTTGTTGGTATTGGGCTGGCCGCTGCCCGACTTGATGCCGGCCGCCTTCTTCAGCAGGATCTGGGCCGGCGGTGTCTTGGTGATGAACGTGAAACTGCGGTCGCTGTAGACCGTGATCACCACCGGGGTCGGCAGCCCCGGCTCCATCTCCTGGGTCTGCGCATTAAACTGCTTGCAGAACTCCATGATGTTGACGCCGTGCTGACCCAGCGCCGGGCCCACCGGCGGGCTCGGATTGGCCTGACCGGCGGCCACCTGCAGCTTGATGTAGGCTTCGACCTTCTTTGCCATGACGGACTCCTGATAGTGGGTAATGACGCCGGCGGACTGGTTACCCCGGCTCCCCGGAACGGCCCGCGCGGTGGCTGCCGCGCGGCCGGACTAGCCCTTCTCGACCTGACTGAACTCGAGCTCCACGGGGGTCGAGCGCCCGAAGATGAGCACCGCAACGCGCAGGCGGCTCTTCTCGTAGTTGACCTCCTCGACCACGCCGTTGAAGTCGGTGAACGGCCCATCGATGACGCGCACCACTTCGCCAACCTCGAAGAGCACCTTCGGCCGCGGCTTCTCGGTGCCCTCCTTGACGCGATTGAGGATCTGCTCGGCCTCGCGCTCGGAGATGGGGGCGGGACGGTCACTGGAGCCGCCGATGAAGCCCATGACCCGCGGCACGTTGCGCACGAGGTGCCACGTCTCGTCGGTCATCTCCATCTGGACCAGCACGTAGCCGGGGAAGAACTTCCGCTCGCTACGCCGCTTCTGCCCGTCCTTGATCTCGACCACCTCCTCGGTGGGAACGAGGATCTCACCGAACTGGTCTTCCATGCCCGCCCGGCGCACACGCTCCTGAAGGGAGCGCTTCACCTGGTTTTCGAACCCCGAGTAGGCGTGGACCACATACCAGCGCTTCGCCATCAGGGATCAACCTCCAGGTCGCACGAGGGACTCAACCCCCCAAAGGAAAAACATATCCAGCAGCCAGAGCATGACCGCGACCAGCAGCACCATCGCGATGACGATCATGGTCGTCTGCAGCGTCTCCTGGCGGGTCGGCCAGACCACACGCCGGAGCTCCTGACGTGATTCACGGGCGAAGGCCCAGGCGGCCCGACCGCGCACGGTCGACATGGCGATGCCAATGGACACCGCCGCCACCGCGATCAACCCGATGGCCCGGTACAGCACGGACTGCGCCTCGAACCAGTAGAAGGCGACCACCCCGAGCAGGAACAGCCCGATGGCGGCGGCCAGCTTCAGGGAATCGAGCGGCGAGGACTGACTTTCGGCTCTGGCACTCATGAACTGCCTGCAAAAACACTACGCCGCCTCCTGTATCAGGGCGGCGGCGTCGATATCAGATGGCAGGCCAGGAGGGACTCGAACCCCCAACCTGCGGTTTTGGAGACCGCTGCTCTGCCAATTGAGCTACTGGCCTATAACCGATGCCGGCGGGCGTCGCACACCGGCGAATTGACTAGAGTAAACGAAAGCGGGCCGCGAGGAAACCCCTCGCGGCCTCGCCGGCCTTACTCGATGATCTTGGAGACGACGCCGGCGCCGACGGTACGACCGCCCTCACGCACCGCGAAACGCAGCCCCTCTTCCATGGCGATCGGCGCGATCAGCGACACCGTCATCTTCACGTTGTCGCCCGGCATCACCATCTCCGTGCCCTCCGGCAGGTCACAGGCACCCGTGACGTCGGTGGTACGGAAGTAGAACTGCGGACGGTAGCCGTTGAAGAACGGCGTGTGACGCCCACCCTCGTCCTTGGAGAGCACGTAGACCTCGCACTCGAACTTCGTGTGCGGGGTGATCGTGCCCGGCTTGCACAGCACCTGCCCGCGCTCGACCTCGTCGCGCTTGGTCCCGCGCAGCAGCGCACCGATGTTGTCGCCCGCCTGACCCTGATCAAGCAGCTTGCGGAACATCTCCACACCGGTGACCGTGGTCTTCGTGGTGTCGCGCAGACCCACGATCTCCACCTCCTCGCCGGTCTTGATCACACCACGCTCGACACGACCGGTCACCACCGTACCGCGACCCGAGATCGAAAACACGTCCTCGATCGGCATCAGGAACGGCCCGTCAACCGCACGGCTCGGCTCCGGAATGTACTCGTCCATCGCCTGCACCAGACGGATGATCGACGGCGCGCCGATCTCCGACTCGTCACCCTCCAGCGCCTTCAGCGCCGAGCCGGTGATCACCGGAATATCGTCGCCCGGGAAGTCGTAGTCGCTCAGCAGCTCCCGGACCTCCATCTCCACGAGCTCCAGCAGCTCCTCGTCGTCGACCATGTCCGCCTTGTTCAGGTAGACCACCATCGACGGCACACCCACCTGGCGCGCCAGCAGAATGTGCTCGCGCGTCTGCGGCATCGGACCGTCCGCCGCCGAGACCACCAGGATCGCGCCGTCCATCTGCGCCGCGCCCGTGATCATGTTCTTCACGTAGTCCGCGTGCCCCGGGCAGTCAACGTGCGCGTAGTGACGCGCGTCCGTCTCGTACTCAACGTGCGCGGTCGCGATCGTGATACCACGGTCGCGCTCCTCCGGCGCATTGTCGATCTGGTCGAACGCGCGCGCCGCACCCCCGTACTTCTCCGCCATCACCTTCGTCATCGCCGCCGTCAGCGTCGTCTTGCCATGGTCAACGTGACCAATCGTTCCCACGTTCACGTGCGGCTTCGTGCGCTCAAACTTCTCCTTGGACACGGCGTTTTCTCCCGTTGGCTCGCGAGCTGTTGAACAGGCGTCGGACTTACTAAAGGGGGCTCTCTACGGACTACGGAAAGCTCGGTAGATGGAGCCCATGGGCGGATTTGAACCGCCGACCTCACCCTTACCAAGGGTGTGCTCTACCCCTGAGCTACATGGGCATGACAACCGAATCGTCCTGTCGCGGGACCGAACACTGGAGCGGGTGATGGGAATCGAACCCACATCATCAGCTTGGAAGGCTGAGGTTCTACCATTGAACTACACCCGCCTGGAACCCGCTGCATCCCGCGCCAGATTGTCTGGTGGAGGGAGGAGGATTCGAACCTCCGAAGGCTGAGCCAGCAGATTTACAGTCTGCCCCCGTTGACCGCTTGGGTATCCCTCCAAATTGTCATTCCCTGCCGCC
>WBJT01000029.1_pt1 | contig 34728 bp, 32 predicted proteins | sample 5109881 | NCBI WGS metagenome assembly WBJT01 (sample SAMN11895465, study PRJNA545514) | wastewater metagenome | isolation source: saline BTEX enrichment culture, original innoculum from Kuwait petroleum... | place: USA:Stillwater, OK | collected 2018-09-01
CCTCTCCGACCTCGCAGACGCGGTCAACGACGGCAAGGAGATGACCATCGCCGTGAACGCCGAGTTCTACGCGCGGCCGGACGGCTTCAAGCCCATGATGCGCGCCTACGGCTTCCGCGTGCCGCGCGGCGACATCAAGCGCATGAACTCCGGGCTGACCTACTCCGCGCTCAAGGAGGGCGAGGTCGACGTCGCCCTGGTATTCGCCACCGACGGGCGTATCCCGGCGTTCAACTTCCGCGTGCTCGACGATGACCGCAACTACTTCCCCTCCTATGCGCTCACTCCGGTGGTGCGCAAGGACACCCTGGAGGCGAACCCGAAGCTGCGTGAACAGATGAACGCCCTGTCCGCACTGCTCGACGACGACACCATGGCGGCCCTGAACGCCCGCGTGGACGTCGACAAGGAGAGCATCGAGCGGGTCGCGGAGGACTTTCTCAAGAAGCACGACCTCATGTGAGGTCCGCAACCGCAGCGGCGGACCGCCGGTCCGCCGCCCTCACCCGCCGCGAAGACCGACCCACAATCGTGCCACCACGCCGGAGCACCATGACCGCACAGACCTCTCTCCTTGCCGGCGCGGCCCAGATCAACTGCGCCCTCGCCGAACCTGACACCAACCTCGACCGGCACCTGGAATGGATCGCCCGGGCGCGGGCCGGGGGCGTCGGCCTGCTCGTCTTCCCCGAGCTCTCGCTCACCGGCTACGGCCTCGGACGCCGGGTGCCGGACGTGGCCATGCACCGGGACCACCCCCGCCTGGTGCGGCTCGCCGAGGCTGCCGACGGGATCACGGTGGTCGCCGGGTTCATCGAGGCGGCCTCCCCGGGGGAGTACTACAACGCCGTGGCGGTCGTACGTGACGGCGAGCTGGCCGCCGTGCACCGCAAGCTCAACCTGCCGACCTACGGCGGCCTCGAGGAAGGCAAGCACTTCCATGCCGGGCGGGGGCTTACCGAGGTAGCGCTGGACGGCGGCTGGCGCGCCAGCCCCCTGATCTGCGCCGACCTCTGGAATCCGGGACTCGTGCACGCCGCCATGCTCGCACGCCCGGAGGTGCTCATCGCGCCGGTGAATTCGGCCAGCGGGATTGTCAGCGAATCGTTCTCCAACGAGCGCAACTGGCTGACCAATATCACCTTCTACGCCATGACCTATGCCACGCCGGTGATCATGGCCAACCGCTACGGCCCGGAGGGCGACAGCCACTTCTGGGGCGGCAGCCGGATCCTTGACCCGCGCGGCGAGGTCCTCGCCGCCGCCGACGACGGCGAGGCGCTGGTGACCGCGCAGCTGGACCGCGAGGCCATCGCCCGCGCCCGCTACGACATGCCCACGCACCGCGACGCCGACACCCCGCTGGTGCGCCGGCTGCTGGAGTACGGTGACCGATGAGCACCGACGATATCGCCGGCTGGGCCCTCGGCCTGCGACCGGGCGACCTCCCGCAGGCCGCGCTCGCGGAGGCCCGGCGCTGCCTGCTCGACACCCTCGGCGTGGCCGCCGGCGCGACGTGCACGCGGCTGGGCGGCATCGTCGCCGCGTTCGCCCATGCCCAGATGCCCGGCGCCGTACCGCTGCTGTTCAGCCCCGGCACTGCGTCCGCCGTCGGCGCGGCGCTGCACGGCGCCGCCCTCACCGACGCCCTGGACGCCCACGACGGCCAGGTGCTGACCAAGGGCCACGTCGGCGCCGCCCTCGTCCCCGGCCTCCTCGCCCTCCCGGACGCCGCCGCCGTCGACGATGGCGAGCTGCTCACCCGTATCGCCGCGGGCTACGAGATCGCCACCCGGGCGGGCATCGCGCTGCACGCCACCGCCCCGGACTACCACACCTCCGGCGCCTGGAACGCCCTCGGCGTCGCCGCCGTGGCGGCGCGGGCCCTCGGGCTCGACACCGCGGCCACCGCCCACGCCCTGGGCACGGCGGAGTTCTACGGCCCGCGGAGCCAGATGATGCGCTGCATCGATCACCCCACCATGGTCAAGGACGGCTCGGCCTTTGGCGCGATGGCGGGCGTGAGCGCGGCCTTCCTGGCGCGGGAGGGCTTCACCGGCGCCCCGGCCGCAACCCTCGACGACCCGGCAGTGTCGGAAATCTGGGACGACCTGGGCCAGCGCTGGCGCATCGGCGAGCAGTACCGCAAGGCCTACCCGGTCTGCCGTTGGGCCCAGCCCGCCGTGGAGGCCGTGCGCAGCATCGCCGGGGAGATCCCGGGGGACCCCGCGGCCATCCGCCGCATCGTCGTGGAGACCTTCCACGAGGCGGGCCGCCTCGCGGTGGCCGCCCCGGCCACCACCGAGGAGGCCCAGTACAGCCTGCCGTGGTCGGTGGCCTGTGCCCTTGGCGGCGGCATCGGGGCGGCCGACGTGGCCGACGCCGCGCTGGATGACCCGGCGCGCCGTGCGCTCGCCGCACGGGTAGCGGTGACGGAACGCGAGGACCTCAACGCCCGCTTCCCCCGGGAACGCTGGGCCGCGGTGCGGATCGAGTGCACGGACGGCCGCGTTATCGCGAGCGTGCCCTGCGAGGCGCGCGGCGACTGGGAGCGGCCGCTCGGCGACGACGAGCTCGACGCCAAGTTCCACCGGCTCGCCGCCCCCGTGCTCGGCGCCGCCCGGGCGAACGCACTGGCGGAGGCCGTCCATGGCCTCTCGCCGGGCCGGCACGGGGGAGCTGCAGCGGTTCGCGCCCTGACGGAGGCACCGTGATCACGTGGCGCCACGATGGAGCGCTACCGCGCCGGTGCGGTCGGCGCGGTCACGGTCTCCACCCCCTCGGTGTGGGCGATCGAGCCCATCAGGGCGTCCACGAACGCATCCGTCGCCGCCGGCAGCACACCCGGGGCGCGGTGCAGCTCGATATCCACGTGGGGCAGCGCCGGCAGGCCATGGCGCGTATCGAGGATGCGGCAGCCCTCGGGCACGGAACGCGGGGTCTTCACCGTCACCGCGAGCCCGGCCTGCACCGCCAGGTTGATCCCCGTCGGGCTCTGGCTGGTGTACACCACCCGCCAGTCCCAGCCCGCCCGGCCGAGCGCGGAGAACGCCTGCGCACGATAGGTGCAGCCCTCCGGGTTGACCGCCATCGGCAGGGGCGCCCCCACCGGCGGCACGAAGCCCTCCGCGGCCACCCACACCAGCGGCTCGCGGGCGACCACCTCGCCGGTCTTGGTATGGCGGTGACGCACGGCCAGGGCGAGGTCCAGCTCGCCCTCCTCCAGCCGCCGGATGAGCACCGGACTCATCTCGCAGATGACCTCCAGGTGGAGCTCCGGGTGGGCGCGGGTGAAGCCGGCGAGCACCTCCGGGAGATACGCGAGCGCCTGCTCCTCGGAGAGCCCGAAACGCAGCTGCGACGCCTCCGCACCCTCGCCCACCGCGCCCACCGCCTCCTCCTGGAGCCGGAGGATACGCCGGGCATAGGGCAGGAAGGTGCCCCCGGCCTCGGTCAGCCGCACGGAGCGGCTAGTGCGCTCGAACAGCGCCTCCCCCACGCGCTCTTCCAGGCGCTTGATCTGCAGGCTAACCGCGGACTGGGTCCGGTTCAGCCCCTTGCCGGCCGCGCTGAAACCACCACTCTCGGCGACCGCGATGAAGGCACGAAGGAGTTCAGTGTCCATCGGAAACGCCCTATCAATGATATATCGCAATCGAACATATTAAATTAAATCGTTTCACTTATCGATTCACCATCCCTAGCCTGATTCACGAATCCTTGCAGAGGACGAGAGAGGACCTCCCATGAGTGTCGCCAAAGAACAGATGAAGCAGACCGACGGCATCGACGCCATCATCGACCTGGAGCGCCACCCGATCCACGACCTGGACGGCGAGGCCGGTCAGGCGCTGATCGAGCGCTGCCGCGCCCAGCTCGCCGACGACGGGTGCGTCGTGCTCAAGGGCTTCATCCGCCCCGAGGCGCTGGCCGCGATCCGCGACGAGACCCGCGAGCTCGCCCCGCGGGCGCACTACAACGAGACCCACACCAACCCGTACAACTCCGACGGCGATCCGGCGCTGCCGGACAACCACCCCAAGAACGTCTTCGGCGACCGCACCAACGGCTTCGTCGCCGGCGACCTGATCGCCCAGGACACCGCGGTGCGCCGCGTCTACCACAACCCGGACTTCCAGCGCTTCATCGCCGCGGCGATGGACGAGCCGGAGCTCCACGAGTACGCCGACCCGCTCGCGGGGCTGGTGATCAACGTGCTGCGCGACGGCTGCCAGCACCCGTGGCACTACGACACCAACGAATTCATTGTCACGATGATGACCCAGCGGCCGGAGCAAGGCGGCGACTTCGAGTACTGCCCGCAGATCCGCAACCCAGAGGACGAGAACTTCGAGGGGGTGCAGCGGGTGCTCGAAGGCGATCGCAGCCCGATCAAGACCCTGTCGCTGGAGCCCGGCGACCTGCAGATCTTCTACGGCCGCTACTCGCTGCACCGCGTCGCCCGCGTGCACGGCGACGTCGAGCGGCACACGGTGATCTTCGGCTATGCCCGCGAGCCCGGGTTCATCGGCCGCGCCGAGCGCGCCAAGCGCATCTTCGGGCGCATGGCCCCCATCCACGAGCGCCAGCTCGAGGAGGGCCTGGAGCGCAGCGACAAGCTCGCGGACTGATCAGGAGGCCATCGTGGACGACATGACCCACCCGCACGTCGATCTGCCCGACACCGGTCGGCCGCTCACCCCGTCCGGCCCGGTGGGCAACTACGACAGCGTGCCCATGAGCTTCGAGCCCCGCGCCCTGCGCGCCGGGCGCCTGCGCCGGCTGCGCGAGATGATGGCGGAGAAGGGCTACGCCGCCGTGGTGCTCTTCGACCCGTACAACCAACGCTACGCCACCGGCTCGCGCAACATGTTCGGCTACTTTCTGCGCAACTCCACGCGTTACATCTACGTGCCTCAGGAAGGCCCGGTGATCCTGTTCGAGTACCCGGGCAGTGCCCACGTCTCCACCTGGCTGGAGACCATCGACGAGTCGCGCACCTCCAAGGTCGTGTGGTCGGCGGTGAACCAGCGCGACAACCTCAGCGCCGACCCCTTCGCCCGCGAGATCGCCGACCTGGTGCGCGCCCACGGCCGCGGCAACGTCCGGGTCGGGCTGGACCGCTGCTCTCACCTGCTCGCCCTCAACCTCGAGGCCCAGGGTCTCGAGGTGGCCGACTGCATGCAGGACACCCTGCACTGCCGGCGGCTGAAGACCCGTGAGGAGATCGCCTGCCTGGCCCAGTCGATGGCCGCGAGCGAGGCCGCCGTGGCATCGGTGGAACGCGGCATCCACCCCGGCGTCACCGAGACCGACCTGTTCGCCACCATGTACGGCGAGGTGATCCGCGGCGGCGGCGAGTTCATCGAGACCCGGCTGCTCTCCTCCGGGCCGCGGACCAACCCATGGTTCAACGAGGCCAGCGACCGCGTGATCCGCCCCGGAGAGCTGGTGGCCCTGGACACCGACACCATCGGCTGCAACGGTTACTACTCGGACTTCTCGCGGACCTTCCACGTCGGCCCCGGCCGCCCCTCCGGCTATCAGCAGAGCCTCTACCAGATGGCCTGGGAGCAGGTGCACCACAACATCGACATCCTCCAGCCGGGGATGAGCTACCGCGAGATCGCCGAGCGCGCCTGGCGCATCCCCGAGCGCTTCCTCGACCGGCGCTACCCGTCGATCATCCACGGCGTCGGCATGCACGGCGAGACGCCGCTGGTGGCCCACTCCGTGGACTTCGACCGCTTCACCGGCGACGGGGTGCTCGAGCCGGGCATGGTCGTGAGCGTGGAGAGCTACATCGGCGAGGTGGACGGCCCGGAGGGCGTCAAGCTCGAGGAGGAAGTGCTGATCACCGACACCGGCGTCGAGATGATCTCCAAGTACCCCTTCGACGAGGCCCTGCTCGGCCGCCACGTCTGAACCGCCCACGCGCGGATGGCATACTGGGGGCTGCGGGCCCCGATCCGGCCGTGGCACGGCGGATCGGGGCGCTCCCTCGCCGAGACAGGCCGGAACCCACCATGAACGCGACCGACACGGAGACCGCCGAACCGCAGGACGCGGGCGCACCGGCCCCGCGCCAGATGGGCTTTCTGCTGCTGCCGCAGTTCTCGATGATCTCACTCGCCGCAGCGATCGACCCGTTGCGCATGGCCAACCGCCTCTCCGGGCGGCACCTCTACGAATGGCCGCTGTACTGCCCGGGTGACGCCCCGGTGACGGCGAGCAACGGGATGCTCTTCCGCCCCACGCGGCGATTCGGTGACGGCGAGGGCCTGTCCGCGCTGTTCGTGGTCGCCGGCTACGACGCCGCCGCGGTGGAGAGCCCCGCCATCACCCAGTGGCTGCGCCAGCTCGCCCGTGCCGGCATCACCCTGGGCGCGACCTCCACCGGCACCCTGCTGCTCGCCCGGGCCGGACTGCTGCAGGACCGCCGGTGCACCATCCACTGGGAGAACGCCGACAGCCTGCGCGAGGAATTCCCGCGGCTGCACGTCACCAACGAGCTCTACGAGGCCGACGAGGGCGTGCTCACCTGCTCCGGCGGGGTCGCCGGCCTGGACATGATGCTCGAGCTCATTGCCCGGGACCATGGCGAGGCGCTCGCCAATGCGGTCGCCGAGCAGGCCATCCACCCGAGCATCCGCCCCGCCCACGCCGCCCAGCGCATGTCTCTGGAGGCCAAACACCGGATCCGCCATCCGCGGCTGCTGCGCGCCGTGGAGATCATGCGCGCCCACCTGGACGAGCAGCTCCCCGCCCGGGAAATCGCCGAAAGCGCGGGCATCTCACCGCGCCAGCTCGAGCGGCTGTTCCGCCGCCACTTCGACCGGACGCCGCGGCAGTTCTACCTGGAGCTGCGCCTCGACCGGGCCCACGACCTGCTACGCCAGTCGACGCTGAGCATCCTCGAGATCGCCTCCGCCTGCGGGTTCTCGTCCTCGTCCCACTTCGCGCGCTGCTACCGCCGGCGCTTCGGACGCTCCCCCGGCGCCACCCGGAGCGGACGCGGGGACGGCGCCGTCGCCCGCTGACCGCCTCAGGTCATGCCGAGGGACACGTACACCGCGTAGCCGGCAAGCAGCAACGCCCCTTCCCAGCGGGCGAGCCCGAGCCGGGTGGCGAGAAAGGCGACCACCGCCACGGCAGCGGCGATCATCACCCACTGGTCCACCGCAAGGATCCGGGGTGCCGCCGACAGCGGATGGATCAGCGCGGTAACGCCCAGGATCCCCAGCAGGTTGAACAGGTTGCTGCCGAGGATATTGCCCACGGCCACATCCGCCTGTCCGCGGAGCGTGGCGAGCAGGGAGACGGCGAACTCCGGCAGCGAGGTCCCCACCGCCACGACCGTCAGGCCGATTACCGCCTCGGGGACGTCGAGCGCCCGGGCCAACGCGATCGCCGAGATCACCAGCAGCCGCGCCCCGCCCACGAGCAGCGCAAGCCCGCCGATCAGGGCAACGAGCGCCCGCCCCCGTCCTCCACGCAGCGCCGGAACCGACGCGGCCTCGTCACGGTGCACCGCCGCCGAGGCGGCACCGTGGTAGGTCTCGGCCACGTAGGCCCAGGCCAGGTAACCCAGGAGCGCCAGGACCAGCACGGCACCGTCACCCCGCCCGATACCACCACCGAGCAACAGTACCGGCAACGCGAGGCTCGCGGCGAGCATGCCAACGCCGTCGCGCCACAGGGCGCGGCGGGACGTCGCGAGTGGCGCGAGTAGCGCGCATATGCCGAGGATCAGCAGGACGTTGGCGATGTTGCTGCCCACCACGTTGGCGAGCGCGATGTCGGGGCGGGCCTGGAGGGCGGCATCCAGGGAGACGGTGAACTCGGGCGCGGAGGTTCCGAAGCCGACGATCACCAGCCCGGCGAGCAACGGCGAAACCCCGGTGCGGCGGGCCAGCGCGAGCGCGCCACGCACGACGAACTCGCCGCCCAGTGCCAGCAGCACGATCCCCCCGATGATCCCCAGCAGCGCAGTCATGCCCCCGGCCCCGTGGCAGCGATCGCCCCCCGGATTACCGCAGAAGCCGTGGCCGCGGGCAAGTACGGACACTCAGCGCGAAGAGGTATCGGGACCCCCGCCGCGTTCGAACTGCGCGGCATAGCAGACCGGCGAGGCGGGCTCGTCCGGCGCGTACCAGGCCGCGAACTCCTCGGCGAGCACCTCCGCAAGCGCGACCGCCTGGTTGTGCTCCCGGTCACGGGCCGAGAACACGAGCGTGGTCCGACCGGCCGCACAGCGCTCCACCAGGGCCCGCAACGCCTCCGGCGCGTTCCCGAGCTCTGCACGGTAGCGCTCGCGAAAGCCGGGCCAGCGCTCGGGATCGTGGCCGAACCAGCGCCGCAGGTCCGTGGAGGGGGCAAGATCGCGCGCCCACTCGTCCAGCGCGAGATCGGCCCGGCGTATCCCGCGAGGCCAGACCCGGTCGACGAGCACCCGGTAGCCGTCGTCGTCGGCCACCGGGTCATGGGCACGCTTGAGGCGTATGTCCGGTGCCGTCACCGCGGACCCAGGGCAAGGAAAAAGACGACCAGCACCGTGTTCAGCGCCCAGGCGGCGGTGAGCAGCCGGGCCATGTCGCCCCAGCGGGCGTTGTGCACGTTATCCGCACTGGCCCACACGGCGGCGATGATCCAGCCCGTGTAGACCAGCAGTACGGCGTAGGCGACGGCGAGGGCCCCGCCCGGCGCGCCACCGGTAAGCATCAGCAGGGTGATGGCCCAGAGCACGTTGCTCGGGATCACCCCGTAGAGCCAGAACACGCGCCACAGCGGCGAGTGTCCGGGGAACAGGCGAGTGGCGGTAAGGCGCATGGGTTCTCCCTCCCGGCAGACATCCGTTATATTCCAGTATCTGAAATATAGTTTACCACCGGACCATCCACAACCGGCTGTTCAGCCGGACAGCCCCAGCAGGACAGGTCCATAGACCACCAGCAGCAGGACCCCGAGCAGCACCGCCAGGTACGGCACCACCGCCCGCGCGATGCGCTCCAGCGGCTGGTCCGTGATCGAGGACGCCACGTACAGATTGATCGCCACCGGTGGCGTGATCATCCCGATGCCCAGCCCCATGACCATGATCACCCCGAAGTGGATGAGATCGACGTTCATCGCCTTGACCAGCGGCAGCAATACCGGTGTGAGGATGATCAGCGCGCTCGCGGTCTCCACGAACACGCCGGTGACCAGGATCACCGCCGTGATCAGCAGCAGGATCACCATCGGCTCGGAGGAGATTCCGAGTACCCACTGCGCCACCTGCGTGGGGATATTCCAGTTCGCAAGCGTCCAGCTCAGCACCGCCGAGGTGGCGATCACGAACATGATCACCCCGGTGGTGAGCACGGAGCGGATCATCAGCGCGTATATCTCGCGCAACGTGAGGTCGCGGTAGACGAACAGCGAGACCAGCAGCGCATAGTTCACCGCCACCACCGCCGCCTCGCTGGGGGTGAACACACCGGAGAAGATCCCGCCGAGGATGATTACCGGGGTAAGCAGCCCCCAGAAGGCGTCGCGGAAGGTGCGCAGTATATTGCCGAGCGACAGCGCACTGCCCCGCGGATAGTTGCGGTCGTAGGCCTGGGCCAGCGCTATCGCCATGAGACCGAGCCCCATGATGATGCCGGGGATGAAACCGTTGAGGAACAGCCGCGCCACCGACTGGTCGGCGAGCACCGCGTAGATGATCATCGGCACCGACGGCGGGATCACCACGCCTATGGTGCCGCTCGCGGCGATCAGGCTCGCCGCCGGGGCCTCCTCGTAGCCCTTGCGCTTGAGCTCGGGGATTAGTGTCGAGCCCACGGCCGCGGTGGTCGCCGCGCCCGAACCGGAGATCGCGGCGAAGAACATCCCCGCGAGCACCGAGACGATTGACAGCCCGCCCTTCACGAAGCCGAACAGGGCATCGGCGAAATCGACCAACTTGCGGCTGACCATGCCCGAGGCCATGAGATCGCCGGCGAGGATGAAGAACGGCACCGCGATCAGCGCGAAGGAATCGGTGCCCGCGAACATCCGCTGCACCACGACCATCAGCGGGACGCCGTCCGCGGTCAGCGCCACAATCGCGCCCAGACCGATGGCCACCGCCACCGGCACACCGAGCACCAACAGCCCGAAGAACGCAACGAACAGCAACGCCCCCATCAGTCCTCCGCCCCCACCGCATCATCACCGGCCTCGTCCCGGCCGAACAGCACCTCGAGGAGGTCCACGGCCGCGTACAGACCCATTACCGCCGCCGACCCGGGGATCACGGCATAGACCCACGGCATCGGGATACGCAGGGAAGCAGAGACCTGGAAGCTCTGGAGGTCCATATAGCGCCAGCCCGCCACGATCACCACCGCGAAGAACGCCACCGACGCGGCGTGGGCCAGCACCCGGGCGAACCGCCCGAGCGGCCTCGGCAGCCGATCCACGAGCACCGTCACCGCGATGTGGCGACCCCGCTGGTAGGCCAGCGTAGCCCCCAGGAACGTGGTCCACACGAGCAGGTAGCGGGCCAGCTCCTCCGACCAGCTGATGGCGTCGAAGGCGACGCGGAAGACGATCTGGAGCGTGGTGACCACGATCATGCCAGCCAGTGCCAGGAAGGCGGCCGGACGGATCACGGCGTCCAGGCCGCGTTCGACGGCCTGCAGAAGGGACAGCATGGACCTCTCCACGGCGGGCCGGGCGCACGGCCCGGCCCGTCCGGCAACGCGGTGGGCTTACTGGAGCTGCTCGCGGATGCGATCGAGATACGAGCCGAAGCGCTCACCGTACTTCTCGTAGACCGGCTGCACGGCCTTCTGGAAGGCGGCGACGTCCGGATCCATGACGATCTTCATGCCGTTATCGCGTAGCGTCTGCAGCTGCTCGGCCTGCATCTGGGCGTTCATCTTCCGCTCGTACTCGGCGGCGTCCTGGGCGGAGCGCTGGAGGATGTCCTGGGCCTCGGCCGGCAGACGGTTCCAGACATTCAGGCTCATCACGAACAGCGCCGGCGCATAGGTGTGGCGGGTCATCGACATGTACTTCTGGGTCTCGTAGAGCTTGAACGACTCGACCACGTTGACCGGGTTTTCCTGGCCGTCGATGGTGCCCTGCTGCATCGCCGTCAGTGCCTCCGTCCACGCCATGGGCACGGCATTGGCGCCGAGCGCGCGGAAGGTGTCGATGTAGACCGGGTTTTCCATGACCCGGATCTTGAGCCCCTCGACATCCTCGGGCGTGTGCACCGGATGCACGCTGTTGGTCAGGTTGCGGAAGCCGCGCTCGGCATAGGCGAGGCCCTTGAGGTTGACGCGCTGGAGCTCGTCGAGCAGGTCCTGGCCGACCGGGCCGTCCAGCACCTCGTAGGCCGCCTCGCGGGAGGGGAAGAGGAACGGCAGCTCGAAGACCGCGATCTCCTCGACGAAGTTGGCCACCGGGCCGTTGGTGATCACGCCCATGTCCACGGTGCCCATCTGCATCCCCTCGAGCAGCGTGCGCTCGTCGCCGAGCTGGGCGTTGGGATAGATCTCGATGTTCACCGCCCCATCCGTGCGCTCATCGACCAGCTTCGCGAACCGCTTCGCGGCGATATGGAAGCCATCCTCCTTGTTGACCACGTGAGCAAGCTTCAGGGTCACCGGATCCATGTCCGCGAGCCCGTCCTGGGCATGGGCGGTGCCGGCCACCAGGCCGGCTGTCAGGATCGCGGTGGAAAACAGCTGTTTGATCGACGGGATCATGTGCCCTCCCGGGGATTGTTTCGACTAATGATTATTGGGAAGCAAATTACATTAGGGGAGCCATCCCACGCGGTCAATTCGCCCGCGCGATGACGACAGAACGCCCGGACCACGCCACGAACCGGGCACGGCCGGACACTGCCCTACTCGACGACCGACGTCTTGGCGAAATACCAGTCGGTGACGGCGTAATCGTCGTTGGCGAGGCGCTCCGCGGCCGCACCGGCGGTACGCGGCGGCGGCACGATCACCGACTCCCCGGGCTGCCAGCCCGCCGGCGTGGCAACGCCGTGGCCGTCGGAAGTCCGCAGCGCCTGGAGCAGGCGCAGGATCTCTTCGATGGAACGACCGTTGCGCATCGGGTAGTAGTGCATGGAGCGCAGCACACCATCCGGGTCGATGATGAACGTCGCCCGCACGGCCGACCGGTCCGACGCCCCGTGGTGGATCATGCCGTAGGCACGCGCCACCTCCATCTTCGCGTCCGCGATGAGGGGGAAGCGCACCTCCACCCCGAACTTCTCCTGAATGGACTGCATCCAGGCGATATGCGCGAACTCGCTGTCCACCGACAGCCCCAGCAGGTCCGCACCGAGGGCGTCGAAACGATCCTGTGCCCGGGCGAACGCCAGGAACTCGCTGGTGCATACCGGTGTGAAATCCGCCGGGTGCGAGAACAGCACGAGCCAGCGCCCCCGGTAATCGGCCAGCGAGAGCTCGCCGGCCGTCGTGTCCACACGGAAATCCGGTGCCGGCTCATTGAGCCGGGGCTGGACACCCTCCTTGGGCCGGGATTGTTCCTCCACCATGACCTGACCTCTCCATCGAAACGGCGGTTATATTACTTCTCTACCGAACAACGACTCATGTGCCGCCGGCGGCGAGCCCCTGCCGTCCGATCGAATCGGATCCGGTCGCCCGCGCCACATTGCCCCTCGTCATTTAATTATCGGATGATCGGCCCCCGGTGCAATCCCCGAATCGGCCCGGCCCGAATTCCGCACCGAGCTCATCGAGCCACTCGAGCAGCGACTCGGCCGTGATGATGCCCCGACGCAGGGCCAGGTACTGGAGCCGGTACCGCCTCGGCAGAGACGACGCGCGCTGAAAATAGGCCGTCTCGATTCCGCGATACGCGGCCAGACGGTCCTGCCAGTACGCCCGCCGCTGCTCGACCTGCACGCGCATGGCCGCGTCGTCGAGCAGCTCGCCGGCGAAGAGCTTTACCAGGAAGGGGTCCCTTACCGTGGGCGGAGCATGGGGCTCGGCGAGCCATTCCCGCAGCGCGGCCTCGCCGGCCGGGGTGACCCGGTAACGCTTGGCATCGGGGCGGTCGTCATGGGGCAGCGGCTCCATGGCCAGGTGCCCGGCCTCGTGGAGCCGTGCCAGCTCCCGGTAGATCTGCTGATGGCTCGCCGGCCACACATGCCCGAGCCGCTCGCGGAAGGTACGCGTCAGCTCGTAACCCGTCGCCGGGCATTCCTGCAGCGCGGTCAGCAGGGCGAAGCGCAGTGCCATTCGTCGTTCTCTATATGCATCCGGTTGCACGCAATCCCGCCGGGCGCCACTATTATGCAATAAGTTGCACACAGGCTGCCACATGCACCTCCAGCCACTGCTCCACGCCTCCGTCGTGATCCAGGTACACGTCGCCGCCGCCGTGCTCGCGCTGGCGCTGGGTATCATCCAGTTCGGGCTGCGCCGCGGCGGTACGCTTCACCGCCGTGTCGGCCGGAGCTGGGTCGCGCTCATGGCCCTCACGGCGGTCAGCTCGCTGTTCATCCACGAGCTGCGGGTCTGGGGGGACTGGAGCCCGATCCACGTCCTTTCGCTGGTCACCCTGGCGACCCTCGTTCACGCGGTACGGGCCGTGCGCGCCGGGCATGTCCGGGCACACCGTGCGGGGATGATCTCGCTGTTCGTCTTCGCGCTGATCGGGGCCGGCGCATTCACCCTGGTCCCCGGGCGGTTGCTTCACACCGTGTTCATTGCCGGCTGAGCGGCCGGTCAGTCCCCGAGGCCGGCCCCGGGCGCGGTGAGATCCAGCCGCTCCCCGTAGCGCATGGCACGGGCGTGCGTCGCGCCGTCGCCCTGCAACCGGGCGGCGAGGGCATCCTGTGCCGCCGGCTCGCCGTGGACGATCGCCACCGGTGGTCTGCCCCCGAAGCCGTCGTACCAGCCGGCGAGCCCGTCCTGGTCGGCATGGGCGGAGAGGCCGCCCACGGTATGCACCGTCGCCTGCACGCGCACCGTTTCGCCCCAGAGACGGATGTGGCTCGCCCCGTCCACCATTGCCCGGCCCAGAGTGCCCGCCGCCTGGAAGCCGGTAATCACGACGTGGGCCTCGCGCCGCCAGATGTTGTGCTTGAGGTGATGCTTGATCCGCCCGCCGGTGCACATGCCGCTGCCGGCGACGATCACCGCGCCGCTGCGGATCCGGTTGATGCCCATCGAGGCCTCGGTGGACTCCGACAGGCGCAGGTTCGGGAGGTCGAAGAGCTCGCCGTGGGCCCGTTCAAAGGCGGCGGCACGCTCGTCGTAGAGGGCCGTGTGACGGGCGTACACGCGTGTCGCCTTGATCGCCATGGGGCTGTCGAGGAAGATCTGCCAGTCGTCGAGCCCCCAGTCCTGGTAATAGCGTTTGAACATGTAGAGCAGCATCTGGGTGCGGTCCACGGCGAAGGTGGGCACAAGCACGTTGCCGCCGGCCTGACGCGCCTCGCGGAAGATCCCGCCGAGCTCCGCCCAGGTCTCCTCCCAGCCGCGGTGCCGGCGATCACCGTAGGTACTCTCCATTACGACCAGGTCCGCCCGGTCGACGACCTCCGGGTCGCGCAGGATAGGTGTGCCCTTGTGGCCCAGATCACCGCTGAAGACGACCCGCCGCCTCGTCCCCGTCTCCTCGAGGTCGAGCACCGCGAGCGCGGAGCCCAGGATGTGGCCGGCGTCACGCAGGGTCAGCCGCACGCCGGGCACCACCTCCCGCTCCTGGCCGTAATCCAGGCCGTGGAAGCGGTGGGTGGACAGCCGCGCCTCATCGCGGGTGTATAGCGGCTCCACCGGGCGCAGGCCCTTGCGCTCGCGCTTGCGGTTCTCCCACTGGGCCTCCTTCTCGTTGAGGTAGCCCGCGTCCTCGAGCATGATCCGGCACAGGTCCACGGTCGCCCGATGGGTGAAGATCCGCCCGCGGAACCCGCGCTTGATCAGCAGCGGCAGGCGCCCGGAGTGATCGAGGTGGGCATGGGTGAGCACCACCGCGTCGATGGACGAGGCCTCGAAGGGGAATGGATCCCGATTGTGCCGCTCGTGCCGGTGGCTGCCCTGGATCAGGCCACAGTCCACCAGCACCCGCCGGCGGCCGACTTCCAGCAGGAAGCACGAGCCGGTGACCTCCCGCGTCGCCCCGTAGAAGCCCAGTTCCATTGGCACTGCTCCCGTCTCTGTCCCGCTATTCCGGGCGGGGTCCGCCCATCGCCTGGGTGAGGTCATCGCCCCGCGGCAGCCCCTGGACGTGATGCACCTCGCCCGCCTCATTGCGGTAGACCACCGTGGGCGTTCCCCGGTACCCGAGCTCCTGCATCAGTGCGCCGTTGGCCTGCACCCCCTTGCGCGCCGCCTCCGGGATGTCGTCCCGCGGCGTGACACCGCCCTGCTCGTAGTTGCGCTCGTGGGCCTGCAGCGCCTTCGACGGGTTGCCCGATGCGAGCAGCGTCGCCGCCTTCGGACCGCTGCTCGGGCGGATCACGCCGACCATGATATGGCGGAGCTGGACCTTGCCCGCCTCCACCCAGGGCCGGCTCATCTGCCAGAAGCGGTGACAGTACGGGCAGTTGGGATCGGTGAAGACATACACCACCCGGCCCGCATCCTCTGCCCCGTCGGCGATCCAGCGGCTGTCGGCGAGCTGATCCCAGATCTTGGGGTCGAGGGGCGCCCGCGAGGCCTGGTCGAGCACCGGCTGGCTGAGGTTGTTACCGTCGGCATCGAGCAGCGTCCCGATCACCGCGTGCTCTTTGTCCGGGGTGACATAGACGGTGACGGTCTGGCCACGCGCGGAGATCACGTAGCCGGTCAGCCCGCCCGGGGCCTCGAACGGCTCCCCGATTTCGACACCCTGCGCCTCGAGGGACTGCAGCGGTGCCGGCAGATCCGCGGCATGAACGCCCGAAAGCCCCAGGATCAGCCCCGCCGGGACCAGCGCGGCGCCGGCGATTCGCGTCATCAGGCGCGCAATGGATCGGTGCATGCGTGTGTGCTCCCTAATGGTCTGCATGATACGGCCACGCCCGCGCGTTGCCGTTCCCAGCCGGGATGTTACCCGGGCCGGGCCGCCGGGTCAGCAGCCGCCATTCCCACCGACACCGGGATACCCGCGTCGTTCCTGCACGACCGTCTCGGCTATGCTCCGGGAAAGCGGTCAGCGGCAGCCGCGCCGGATGCCGGAACATGGAGGGACCGCGAAGGGATGTCGTCCACCGCGATCGCAGCACAGCGCGCGCACCAGCGCCGGATCGTGGACCAGCTCGCCGAGCACGGCCCACCCGCCCCGGCGGATGCCGTGATCGAGACCCACCTCTCCTGGGTGATCCTCGCTGGCGACCGGGCGCTGAAGCTCAAAAAGGCCCTGCACTACCCCTGGCTCGATTACGCCAGCCTCGCAGCGCGCCGGCATCAATGCCGGGAGGAGGTACGCCTCAACCGCCGGCTCGCCCCGGCGGTTTATCTCGGCGTGGCCGCGGTCTCCGCCACGGACGGCGGTCACCTGGTGCTGGACGGTGACGGCCCGCCCCTGGCGTACCTGGTGCGTATGCAACGGTTGCCCGAGCGCGACTGCCTCGGGCAGCGCCTGGGCACCGGCGGCGTAACGCCCGCCGAGGTCGATACCCTCGCCGATACCCTGAGCGGTTTCTACGCCGCGCGCACGCCCTTCACGCCGCCGCCCCACGCCTGGCTCGAGGCCATGCGCGGGCACATCGACGCCGACAGCACGGCCCTCGGCGTTTCCCGCTACGGCCTCGACCGGGCGTTGATCCGCCGTGTCGCCCGCGACGTGCATGGCCTTCTCGACGACCGTGCCGACGAGATCGGCGGGCGGCTGCGCGATGGCCGCGTGGTGGAAGGACACGGGGACCTGCGCGCGGAGCACGTGTACTTCACCCCCGGGCCCACGGTGATCGACTGCCTGGAGTTCGACCGCGGCCTCCGGATCGTCGACCCGGCGGACGAGCTCGCCTTCCTGGCACTGGAATGCCACCGGCTGGGCGCCGAGTGGATCGGCCCGCGGCTGCTGCGCCGCTACACGGAGGTCTGCGGCGACGCCCCCGGCGACCGCCTGCTTGCCGCCTACACCGGCCGCCGCGCCCTGCTCTGGGCGAAGCTCGCCGTGTGGCACCTGGACCGGGACCCGGCACGGGACCGGGAGAAATGGCTGGAGCGCGCCGGCACCTACCTGACGCTGGCCCGGGAGCGGATCCTGGGCTAGGTGGGCACGACGCTCAGCCCTGGTCCGCCATCATCGAGACGATGGAATCTCCGGCGTGCAGCCGGCGCACCGCCTCCGCCATGAAGTCGGCGGTATCCACGACGGTCAGGCGTTCCCGCAGCGGCGCGTTGCCCAGCCGGAACGCCGGCACGCTGTCGGTGACGAGCAGCCGCGTCAACGGCGCCCCGGCGAGGGTCCGCGCGGCGTCGCCGGTGAACAGGCCATGACTGGCGACGGCGGTGACCGCCGTTGCCCCAGCGGCATGCGCCGCCGATGCCGCGCGGGCGATGGTGCCGCCGGTGCTGATCAGGTCATCGACGATTACCGCGTTGCATCCGGCGACGTCCCCGACCAGCCGCTCCCCCGAGACCGTACCGCCGCTGCGTTTCTTCTCCATGAACGCCATGCCGGGCGCGGCACCGGTCCGCGCCTCCAGGGTCTCGCGGAAACGCTCGGCGCGTTTGTAACCGCCGGTGTCCGGGGAGACCACGACGAGGCCGTCGCCCGCTCCCCCGCGGAGCAGCTCGCCGGCCAGCAGCGGGCGCGCCTCCAGGTGAATCGCGGGCACCCGGAAGGCGTTCTCGAAGGCCGCCGGGTTGTGCACGTCCAGCGCCACCACGCGCTGCACGCCCATCGCCTCCAGCAGCGCTGCCAGGTAGCGGCTGGTCACCGGGTCCCGGGGCTTGGTACGGCGTTCCTTGCGGGCGTACGCGAGATACGGGATGACCACCGTCAGCCTCGCCGGGTCGGCGTCCCGCAACGCACCCAGAAAGAAGAGCAGGCGCACGAGCTTGTCGTTGACGCCGGCGCCGAGCTCGCCGTGCAGGCCCTGGAGGACATAGACATCGCGGCCGCGCACGCTCTCCAGCGGGCGCGCCTTGTGCTCGCCGTCCTCGAAGTCCCGCTCCTCGTGACGCGCCGGCTCGATGCCCAGACACGCCGCCACCCGGGCCCCGTAGTCGCGCCCCGCGTCGAGGGTGAACAGTGCGATGTCCCGATCCTTCATCGTCCGCCTTCCCTGTCCTGCATGAACCGCGCTGGCCCGCGTCACGGTACCTCCGCCGATGCACCCGCTCAGCGGGACCCGTCGTCCGGCGGGCCTGCGTCCTCGTCGTCCTGCGTACCGCGGGCCTCCGGGTCGTGCGCCCACGGCTCGCAGGGCTGGCGGAACGAGGCGACGCCGGACTCCCGCGCGTCCCGGTCGGCGAGCGCGTCGGAGTCGGTGCCGGTGTCGTCGTCCGACTCGTCCACCGGCCCGCTCCAGTCCTCCGGGGGCTCCCCGAGCTCGATGTCCATCGCCGGCCAGCCGTCGCCGTCCACGGTCTCCAGGTCGCCGTCGTAGTGCTGGATCTCCACGGTGCCATCGGCCTCCACGGCGACGACCACGAACGCCTGGCCCTTATCGTGGTGCCAGTACCACTGCCCCACCACCGGCTCGAGCTCGTTGTCCATCATCGCTCCCTCCCGGACGGGATCGTCCCGCCATTATGGCGGGCACCGCCGCAACATCACCCGTCCCGGCGGTGCCCGCCCGACCGGCGGTCAGGATGTCGATCACGGACCACTCGGATTCGGGATCGGGACACCACCCCCGACCGGGCCGTTCCAGCATGAACGCCATGGTCTCGAGACATGGCAGACCGCGCTTACCACGAACATACTGGTGGAAGGTGGTTGTTGCGGACACCCGGACCCTGATCACACGCAACCGGGGAGCCTGAGGCAATGACGACGGAGGAGAGTGACGGCGCACTGCCGTCGACCATCGAGTCAATCTGCCGGCGACACGGCGGCCGCGAGGGACCATTGCTGGCAATCCTGCACGACGTCCAGGACACGTTCGGCCATATCCCGGACGAGGCCGTCCGCCACATCGCCCGCACACTGAATCTCACCCGTGCCGAGGTCCACGGCGTGGTCCGCTTCTACACCGATTTCCACGCCGAACCGGCCCGGGCGCACCAGCTCAAGGTCTGCCGCGCCGAGGCCTGCCAGGCCGTCGGCGGCCGGGCCGTGTGGGCGGCAGCCCAGGCACTGTCCGCGGTGCCGGACGGGCGGGTCGAGATCGAGCCGGTCTACTGTCTGGGCAATTGCCCCTGCGGACCATCGGCGCAGTGGAACGGGCGCACGCTCGGGCGGATGACTCCGGAGCGCGTGCACGAGCTGGTCGCCGCCGCCGAAGGGGGGAGGCCGTCATGAGTGTATACGTCCCCCGCGACAGCACCGCAGTGTCCATTGGCGCGGACGAGGTCGCCGCCGCGATCGCCGCTGCCGATCCGGCCCTCTCGCCGCTGCGCACCGGCTCCCGCGGCCTCTACGCCCTGGAGCCGCTGGTGGAGGTCGACCACGAGGGCCGGCGTATCGGTTTCGGACCGGTCACCGCGGCGGATATGCCCGGCCTCGTCGAGGCACTCCGCCACCCCGGTGCCGGGCACCCGCTGCGCATAGGCGATATCGACGCCCTGATCGCGGACCAGGGCCAGAACCGCTTCACCTGCCGCCGCCTCGGCCGTGTCGTGCCCGACGACTGGGACGACTTCGTCGCCCACGGGGGCACCCGCGGCCTGCGCCGTGCCCTGGATATGGGCCGGCAGTCGATCGTCGATGCCGTCACAGCCTCCGGCCTGCGCGGGCGCGGTGGCGCGGGTTTCCCCACCGGCCGCAAGTGGCAGACCGTGCTCGACGCCGACGGCGCGGGCAAGGTCATCGTCTGCAACGCGGACGAGGGCGACAGCGGCACCTTCGCCGACCGCATGCTCATGGAGGGCGACCCTCTCGCCCTCATCGAGGGCATGGCCATCGCCGGAATTGCCGTCGGCGCCGCTCACGGCTACATCTACCTGCGTTCCGAATACCCCGCGGCACGGGCATCGCTGCTTACCGCCCTGGACATCGCCCGGCACAACGGCCTTCTCGGCCCGGACGTCCTTGGTTCCGGACACACCTTCGACATCGAGCTGCGCATGGGTGCCGGGGCCTACATCTGCGGCGAGGAGACCTCGCTGCTGGAGAGCCTGGAGGGCCATCGCGGCGAGGTCCGTTTCAAGCCACCGCTGCCGGCGATCCGCGGATTCATGGGCCGGCCCACGGTGGTGAACAACGTCATCACCCTGGCCACCGTGCCGGCGATCCTCGCCGATGGCGCCGAGGCCTACGCCGCCCTCGGCCACGGCAAGTCCCGCGGCACCCTCACCGTGCAGCTGTGCGGCAACGTCCGCCGCCCCGGGCTCTACGAGGTGCCCTTCGGGGTGTCGCTGGCCCACGTCATCGACGAGCTCGGCGGCGGCACTGCCTCCGGGCGGCCGGTGCGCGCGGTGCAGGCCGGCGGCCCGCTGGGGGCCTACCTGCCGGCCCCGGCGCTGGACGTGCCGCTGGATTACGAGGCGCTGGCCGAGCGCGGCGGGATGATCGGTCACGGCGGCGTCGTGGTCTTCGACGACACCGTGGACATGGCCGAGCAGGCGCGCTTCGCCATGGAGTTCTGCGCCATCGAGTCCTGCGGCAAGTGCACTCCGTGCCGGATCGGCTCGGTCCGCGCCCAGGAGGTGATCGACCGTATCGTCGACGGCGAGGCGCGGGAGTCGAACACGGCGCTGCTGCGCGAGCTCTGCGAGACGATGATCCAGGGCTCGCTGTGTGCCCACGGCGGCATGGCACCCCACCCGGTGCTCTCCGCCCTCGACCACTTCCCCGACGACTTCAACCGGCAGGCCGTCGGGTCCTGACGGATCCGGGAGGAGGCAATGGCGGCAATCAGGCCCATCGACTACGGCACCCCGGAACGGACCGCGGAGGCTAGCGTCAGCCTGGAGATCGACGGCCAGGCGGTCACCGTTCCCGAGGGGACATCGGTCATGCGCGCGGCCATGACCGCGGGCGTGGACGTACCCCGGCTGTGCGCCACCGACAGCCTGGAGCCCTTCGGCTCCTGCCGGCTCTGCCTGGTGGAGATCGAGGGACGCAAGGGCTACCCGGCCTCGTGCACCACGCCGGTGGAGGAAGGCATGGTCGTGCGCACCGCCGGCGACACCGTCCAGCGCGTGCGCCGCAACGTCGTCGAGCTCTACCTCAGCGACCACCCCGGGACCAGCGTTATCGGCGAGGGCCACGGCGACGACGAGCTCCTGGCCATGGCCGCCCGCCTCGGCGTGGAGGCGAGCCGCTATCCGTCGGCACACAACCACCAGGCCGCGGCCGTGGACGAGTCGAACCCGTACTTCCGCTTCGACCCCAGCCGCTGCATCGTATGCTCGCGCTGCGTGCGCGCCTGTAACGAGATCCAGGGCACCTTCGCTCTGACCATCGACGGGCGCGGCTTCGCCTCGATGATCAGCGCCGGCACCGGCGAGGATGACTTCCTGGGCTCCGAGTGCGTCTCCTGCGGCGCCTGCGTGCAGGCCTGCCCCACCGAGGCGCTGGAGGAGAAGACGTTCATCGAGGCCGGCGCACCGGAACGCGCCGTCGTCACCACCTGCGCCTACTGCGGCGTGGGCTGCTCCTTCCAGGCGGAGCTCCGCGGCGATCGCATCGTGCGCATGGTCCCCTACAAGCACGGCCAGGCGAACCACGGCCACTCCTGCGTGAAGGGCCGCTTCGCCTGGGGGTATACCAACCACCCCGACCGGATCACCAGCCCGATGATCCGCGAGCGCATCACCGACGCCTGGCGCGAGGTGAGCTGGGAGGAGGCCATCGGCTTCGCCGCCGAACGGCTGAACGGGCTGCGCGAGCGCCACGGCCCGGGGGTGTTGGGGGCAATCACCTCCTCGCGCTGCACCAACGAGGAGACCTTCCTGGTCCAGAAGCTCGCGCGGGCGGTATTCGGCACCAACAACGTCGACACCTGCGCGCGGGTATGCCACTCGCCCACCGGCTACGGGCTGAAGAACACCTTTGGCACCTCCGCCGGCACCCAGGACTTCGATTCCATTCAGAGCGCGGACGTGGTGCTGGTGATCGGCGCTAACCCCACCGACGCCCACCCCGTGTTCGCCTCCCAGCTCAAGCGCCGGCTGCGGGCGGGGGCGCGGCTGATCGTCGCCGACCCCCGGGCCATCGACCTGGTGCGCTCGCCCCACGTCGAGGCGGACTACCACCTTCAGCTCCGCCCGGGCACGAACGTGGCGCTCGTGAACGCCCTCGCCCACACCGTGATCGCCGAGGGACTGGAGGACGCCGGCTTCATCCGGACCCGCTGCGAGGCGGACGAGTATGCGGCCTGGCGCGAGTTCATCCTGCGCCCGGAGAACGCCCCGGAGGCCGTCGAGGAGGTCACCGGCGTGCCCGCCGGGACCCTGCGGGCCGCCGCCCGGCTCTATGCCACCGGCGGGAACGCCGCGATCTACTACGGCCTCGGGGTGACCGAGCACAGCCAGGGCTCGACCATGGTCATGGGCATGGCCAACCTCGCCATGGCCACCGGCAACATCGGCCGCGAGGGCGTGGGCGTGAACCCGCTGCGCGGGCAGAACAACGTCCAGGGCTCCTGCGACATGGGCTCCTTCCCCCACGAGCTGCCGGGCTACCGCCACATCGCCGACGCAGGCGTGCGGGGGATCTTCGAGCGCGAGTGGGGCGTCACCCTCGACACCGAGCCGGGGATGCGGATCCCCAACATGATCGACGCGGCCACCGGCGACGCGTTCAAGGGGCTCTACATCCAGGGCGAGGACATCCTTCAGTCCGACCCCAACGTCCGCCACATCGCCGCCGGCCTGGAGGGCATGGAGTGCGTCATCATCCAGGACCTTTTCCTCAATGAAACCGCACGTTACGCGCATGTCTTCCTGCCGGGCTCGACCTTCCTGGAGAAGGACGGCACCTTCACCAACGCCGAACGGCGGATCAACCGGGTGCGCAAGATCACCGAGGCACCGGCGGGCATGGCGGACTGGGAGATCACCCAGGCGCTCGCCCAGGCGCTGGGCTATCCCATGCACTACCGCCATCCCGGCGAGATCATGGACGAGATCGCCCGGACCACGCCGACCTTCGCCGGCGTGAGCTTCGAGAAGATCGACGAGCTCGGCAGCATCCAGTGGCCGTGCAACGAGGCCCATCCGGAAGGCACCCGGGTCATGCACGTGGGCGAGTTCGTCCGCGGGCTCGGCCGGTTCCTGCTCACGCCCTACGTCGCCACCGACGAGCGGGCGAACCGGCGCTTCCCGCTGCTGCTCACCACCGGGCGGATCCTCTCGCAGTACAACGTCGGCACCCAGACCCGGCGCACGGACAACCGCGTGTGGCACGATGAGGACATCCTCGAAATCCACCCGGAGGACGCGGAGACCCGCGGCATCCGCGAGGGCATGCGCGTGCGCCTCGCCAGCCGCATCGGCGAGACGACCCTGCACGCGCACATCAGCCCGCGGATGATGCCCGGCGTGGTCTACACCACCTTCCACTTCCCGGAGACCGCGACCAACGTTGTCACCACGGAATTCTCCGACTGGGCCACGGAGTGCCCGGAGTACAAGGTCACCGCCGTGGAGGTGGCGCCGAGCCACACCCTTTCCGAATGGCAGTACAGCCAGGCACAGGCCCGCGAGCGGCAGCAGCGCGTCACCCACGAGGAAAGCACGACCGAGGAGGTAGCCGCCCGTGAGCGCGCCTGACCCGCTCGCCCCCCCGCCGGCCCGCCACGCCGCTCCACGGGGGGGCGTGGCGCGGCGTGGCGGGCCGGCTGACGGTGGAGCGCTACAGCGCCGGGGAGCGCGGCTCCGGCGACGGCGTGTTCCCGGAGGAGGCACCCGTCGCCGTGGTGGTGAACGACACCGACTACGCGGTGATGCTGGCCTCCCCGGCGGACGTCGAGGACTTCGTCCACGGCTTCCTGCTCACCGAGGGCGTCATCCGCGACACCGCCGAGGTCGACTCGGTAACGGTCACCGACCGCCCGGAAGGCGTGGTCGCCCATGCCCGGCTCCACGGCGCCCTCCCCGGCCACCTCCGGCGCGAGCGCGCCACACCGGGGATGAGCAGCTGCGGCCTGTGTGGCGTGCGCAGCCTGCAGGAGGCGCTGCGCCCGGTCCGGCCGGTGGCGGACGGCCCCGTATTCACCCCCGCGGCGCTATTCGCGGCCATGGCCGCACTGCCGGAGTGGCAGCCCTGCAACGCCGCCGCCGGGGCCATGCACGTCGCGGCCTTTGCCGCGGCCGACGGCACGATCCGTCACGCCCGCGAGGACGTGGGTCGCCACAACGCACTGGACAAGCTCATCGGCGCACTGCTGCGCGACGGCGTCGCGCCGGCGACCGGCTTCGTCGTCACCTCCAGCCGCTGCAGCTACGAGATGGTGCAGAAATCGGCGGCCTTCGGCGTGCCGCTGCTGTGCACCGCCTCGGCCCCAACGGCCCTCGCGATCCGTCTCGCCCGCCGGGCCAACATGAGCCTGGTATCGCTCGCCCGGGGCGGGTCCTTCCTCATCGGCTGCGGCGGCCAGCGCATCGCCGCAACGGAGGCAACCGGGGATGGATGACGCCAAGATGGTCCACCAGGCGAACCAGATCGCGGCCTACTTCGAGGCCTACCCGCAGGCACGCGCCCGCGAGGGCGTGCTCGACCACCTCCACAAGTTCTGGCCGCCGGACAAGCGTGCCCGCCTCGCCGCCTACCTCGCCGGCAACGGCGGCGGCCTGCATCCCCTGGCGGCCTGGGCCGCGGCGCAGCTCGAGGCGCCCGCCGGGCAGGACTGAGCTACCGCCCGGGCCCCGGCGGGGTCAGCTCGATGGCGTCGCTCGCCGGGAAGGTCTCCTCCAGGGCCTCCTCCAGCAGGTCGTTGAGGTGCGTCTGACGGGAGCTCGCGATCTCGCCGACCCACTCGATCATGGTCGCGTTCGCCCGGGGGATGGGTGCCTCGAGGAAGTTGATGACGTAGCGATCCGCAAGCTCCGTCACCGCGATGGAGCGCGGGCGCACGGCCATCACCTCCGGGGTCGTGAGCGTGAACCCGAAACAGAAGATCAGGTGGGATGCCGCCAACACCTCGCCGTGTCCGGCCTCCGGTGCCATCGCCGCGGTGTGCGGACCATGATCGAAGGTCGCGATGAACGTCGCGTCCGGGCATTCCTCGACGCGCTGTTTCAGGTGGGCAACGATCTCGTAGACGCTGTTGAAGCGCGACTCGCCCTTCGCCAGCTCGAACTCGTAGATCGGGTACTTGCCCTGAAAGACACGTTTTTTCATCCGGTCCACTCCTATTGTCATTCCGGATCGGCAGTGATGATCCCCCGGTTCAGCGCTCCGGGTCCTCGTAGCCGGTGATCATCGGTTTCAGCAGGCTGAATATCGTCCGGCCCATGGTCGCCATGTAGACGTGGGCGATCACGAAGGCCAGCATCAGGAACGCCGCCGCCGTGTGAACGAGCGCGACCGCGCCGAGCTCCAGGCCCGCGAAGCCGGTATGGGCCCAGCGGTTGTAGAAGAGATAGAGCAGGCCGCTGCCCCACACCAGCGGCGTGATCGCGAGCTTGAGCACGAGGTAGGTCAGGCGCTGCAGCGGGTTGTGCTTCGCCCGGGTGGTCCGCCGGAACGGGTGCGGTTCGCCAGTGAACGTCCCCACCAGGTAATAGCGGATCACGGCGCCGAGCCGGTCCGTCGTCGGCAGGAACTGACGCCATTCGCCGGTGACCGCGAACCAGAAGATCACGAACACCCAGAGCGCGACCAGGAGCCAGGCCGCGAACGTGTGCGCCCGCGCCGCCGCCCCGAACCCCAGGACGCTGTAGCTGCCGTGGACCTCGAAACCAGTGAACAGCAGGCTCAGGATCAGCACGGCCTGGCTCCAGTGCCAGAACCGCTCGAACCGCGTGTAGATCATCGCCCGCGTCATGCCTGCCTCCCGCGCCGGCCCCGGGTCCAGAGCCGCACGCCCGCGTGCCCCAGGCTGGCGACGAGCACCAGGACCACCAGGCCCCAGCCGAGACGCTCCACCCAGACGCCGCGGTCGCGCCCCGGCAGGTAGAAACCGCCGAGGGCGGCGAGGCGGCCGTCACGAGCGTGGCAGACGCCGCAGTCCAGGGCCGCCGAGGCCGGCGCGACCATGTGTGTGATCGGCCAGTACATGACCGTCTCGACGAAGCCGTACTCACCGCTGTAGGGCTGATCCGCGAACGCGGTGCCCGCGGCGAGGGCGCGGGCCCAGTCGAAGTTCGTCCACAGCGCGGTGTCGTCGTTGCCGTAGACGTGGTTGACGAGCAGGGTCCGGTTGACCGTGTCGTAGGGCTGGCGGCCGCGCATGACCTTGAACGGCCAGATCCGGGCCTCCGCGTCATCCGGCCCGCCGCCGAAACGGTTGATCGCCACCGGGGGATGGTCGGCGTCGATGGGCTCGCTGCGCAGCGTGTAACGCATGTCACCGTCGAACCAGTAGTACGCGGGCACCACATCCTCGGCGTAGCGGAAGCTGCCCTTGGTCGAGAGGTAGCTCAGGTGCCCTGCCGCATCCCGGATCGTGAGCGGCTGCCCGTCCTCGCCGAGGCGCCCGGCGCTGGACCAGTCCCACCACATCTTGGTCGCCACCCCGCCGCGGGCGAACTCGGGGACATGGCAACTCTGGCAGGCGACGCGGTCGACATGGTCGTTCAGCTTGGCCGCCCCGTGGGGCTGCGGGCCGTGACAGGACTCGCAGGACGCGCGGCTGCCGTCCGTGCGCCCGGGGATGTCGATCCCCTGGGTGTCCCGGGCATTGGTGGCGTAACGGCTGCCCGCGATCCGGTGGCCCCGGCTCGTGTGGCACTCGGCGCAGCGGAAATCCGCCCCCTGCGCCGACATGTGCACGTCCAGCGAACGCGGCGGGTCGACCAGCGACGAGTCGAGATCGCCGTGCTTCACGCCGTCCCCTCCGCCGCCGTAGAAGTGGCAGCTCCCGCAGTTGGCGCGGCCGCTCAGGCCGACGTTGCGGGCGACACGGGCGAGGTTCACCGGCTCGCCGGGGGCACCGCTGCTCTTCGACGAGCGGATCCCGGCGTACGGCGGGTGGCCGGCGCCGGCCGGCAGCTTCCAGTACGTACCGGTGGTGTCGTGGCAGACGAGGCAGTCGACCCGGTCGTCGGCGCGTGGCGGCGGCTTGCGCATGTCCGTCCAGCCATAGCCGACGTGGCAGCTCGTGCAGCGCGGCTCGTTGGACCACACCGACCCGCAGAAGCTGTTGATGACGTGACGCTTGCCGAGGAGCTGCCCGCTCTCCGGGTGACGGAACTCCCAGCGCCAGTGGATGGTGCGCCGGACCTGCTCGGCGGCCTTCGAATGGCATCCCAGACACGCCCGAGTGACCTCGATCGCGGAATCGAACGGGCCGTCGAGCGCCTCGAATTCATGGTGATCCGCCGTCGAGGGGGACTCGCCCTCGACCACCGCCGCGGACACGGGGACGATCCGGACCGCCAGCCCCAGCACGAGCAGGCCCAGCACGATCCCCCAATGCCGTTCCGTAGCCACCCTCACGGCTCCACTTCCCTGACCGGTTTCGATCGACCGCCTTGGGCGGCGCTCGGTTATAAATATAGCGCATAAGGTTATTCGCGCGGAAGATGCCGGACCGGCAGCGCCCCGCCCCGGGGGAGATGCCGCGGCCCGGGATCGGGCCACGGAGCGCGGATCGCGCTCACGCCATCGCGCCGATGGTCGCCCGGAAACGGGACAGCGAGTAGACAAACACCACGGCGCCTATCACGCCGAGGGCGAGGAACTCCGGCCAGACGGTTGCCAGGCCCGCACCACGGTAGAGGATGGCCTGGGCGAGGCTTACAAAGTGGGTCGTGGGGGCGGCGAGCATGAGCATCTGTACCAGGTCCGGCATGCTCTCCCGTGGCGTGGTCCCGCCGGAGAGCATTTCCAGCGGCAGCAGCACGAGCATCAATAACAGCCCGAACTGTGGCATCGACCGTGCAACCGTACCCAGGAATATTCCGATCGACGTCGTCGCGAACAGGTGCAGCGTCGCCCCCGCCAGGAACAACAGTACCGAGCCCTCGATGGGCACCGCCAGCAGCCCCTGAACCACCGTGACGAGCGAAAAGCTGCAGGCCAGGAGCACGACCAGCGCCATGGCCCATACCTTGCTCGCCATGATCTCCAGCGGCGTGACCGGCATCACCAGCAGGTGCTCGATGGTCCCGTGCTCGCGCTCCCGGATCAACGCCGCGCCGGTGAGCACGATGGAGAGCATCGTGACGTTGTTGATCACCTCCATGACCGCACCGAACCACGACTCGTTGAGCTCGGGGTTGAAACGGGCACGGAGCGCCAGCCCGACCCGGTCGGAGGTATCCGAGCGGTATCGCTGCATGAAGGCGTCGACCTCATCGGCCACGATCTCCTGGATATAACCGGTGCCGGTGAATGCCTGGCTGATCCGCGTGGCGTCGACGTTGAGCTGTACCGACGGCGAGCGTCCGGCCAGTACGTCCCGCTGGAAACCCGGCGGGATGTCCAGCGCAAAGGTGTCGAGCCCGGTGTCCATCCTCTCGTCCATCTCCGCCTGGGTGATGAGCTCCGGCGGCAGAAAATACGGCGGGTAGAGGGCGTCCACGATCCGCGCCGACAGCGGCGAGCGGTCCTCGTCCACCACCGCGATGCTCGCCTTGTTGAGGGTCTCCGGCATGGCCGTGGCCGCGGTATAGATCGCCAGCGTGAACGCATAGCCGATCAGCGCCAGCATGATCGGGTCGCGCGCGAGACTGCGCAGCTCCTTGATCCCGAGGCGGAAGACGTTCGCGGCGCGCATGCTCAGCGCTCCTGCTTGCGCAGAAACGCCGTCGCCAGCCCGATAAGCACCGGCACGGCCACGAGCAGGGGCACGAACGAACCGCCAAGGTCCGTGAAATCCAGTGCCTTGGAAAACGTCCCCCGGGCAATGGTGAGGTAGTGCGTCATCGGATAGGCGTGCCCGATCACCGCACCCAGTCCCTGCAGCGAGGACACCGGATCCATGAGCCCGGAGAACTGCACGGCCGGTAGCATGGTCAGGATCGCGGTGCCGAACAACGCCGCGATCTGGCTGCGCATGAAGGTGGATATCACCAGGCCCATGGCGGTCGTGGCGGTGACGTACACCAGCGTCGCCACCGCGAGGGTCAGGAAGCTGCCGGTCAGTGTCACGCCGAAAACGGCCTCGGCCAGCAGCGTGAGCAGCAGAAAATTGAGCATCGCCAGCGCGATATAGGGAAGCTGCTTGCCGAGCAGGAACTCCAGGCGGGTCACCGGCGTCACGTACAGGTTGACGATCGAGCCGAGCTCCTTCTCCCGGACGACGCTCAGTGCCGTCAGCATCGCCGGGATGAGTATCAGCAGCAGCGGGATCATCGCCGGCACCATCGCCACCAGGCTTTTCACGTCCGGATTATAGCGATAGCGCGTCTCGATACCGAACTGCCCGGATGCCGCATCACCGCCGAACGCCGCCGACCTGCGGGCAAGCCAGTCCGCATGCATGCCCTGCACGTAGCCGCGTACCGTCTCCGCCCGGGACGGCATGGCACCGTCGATCCACGCACCGACCTGCACATCCCTGCCCCGGGCGATGTCACGCGCGAACCCCGGCGGTATCTCGATCGCCAGGCTCAGCTCACCGTCGCGCATGCGCCGGTCCAGCTCGTCGTAGCTGGCGATCGGCGCCTTCTCCACGAAATACCGCGACCCCGAGAGGTTGAGGGCGTAATCACGGCTCGTCGTGGTCTGGTCCCGGTCCAGCACCGCGAAACTGAGGTCCTCGACATCCATGGTGATGCCGTAGCCCATCACGAACATGAGGATCACGGTGCCCAGCCCCGCGAGCATCAGGCGTATGGGATCACGCAGGAGCTCCAGGCTCTCCCGGCGCGCATAGCTGAACAGGCGCTGCAGGTCGAAGGCCCGTTGTCCGGATGGCCCGCCTTGGGTGACGGGCGACGGCGACTCCGCCGGGGTGGACGCCTCCTCCGCCCCGGCGCCACCCGCCGCTTCCAGGTAGTCGATGAACGCCTGTTCCAGCGACTCCGTGCCCCGTTCGCGAAGGAGGTTCGCCGGCGTATCGCTGACCAGAACGCGGCCCGCGTGCATCAGCGAGATGCGGTCGCAGCGCGCGGCCTCGTTCATGAAATGCGTGGAGATGAAGATAGTCACACCGTCCCGGCGGGAGAGCTCGACGAGTGCCCGCCAGAACGCGTCGCGGGCCACCGGGTCGACCCCGGAGGTGGGTTCATCAAGGATCAGCATCTCCGGGCGGTGGATCATCGCCACTGCCAGCGACAGGCGCTGGCGCTGCCCGAGCGGCAAACGGTCCGGGAGAACGTCGGCGACAGCATCAAGCCCGAAGCGCTCCAGCATTTCGGCAATCCGGGCCGGCACCGTCTCCGGCGGGAGGCGGAACAGCCGGGCGTGCAGATCCAGATTCTGGCACACCGTGAGCTCGGTATAGAGCGAAAAGCTCTGGGACATGTAGCCCACGCGGCGCCGGGTCTCCATGTCGTGCGGGTCAACCCCGCGGCCGAACAGCCACGCGCGCCCCTCACTGACCGGCAGCAGGCCCGTGAGCATCTTCATCGTCGTGGTCTTGCCGCAGCCGTTCGAGCCGAGGAACCCGAAGATCTCGCCGCGGTGAATGCGGAAATCCACGTGGTCCACGGCCACGAAACCACCGAAACGCTTGGTCAGTGCCTGCGCCTCGATCGCGACCGTATCGTCGTCGCCGGCGGTCCGCGGCGGGATCTCGACCGCCCGGTGGCCACGCCGCCGCTCCGCCGGCAGCAGCGCGATAAACGCCTCCTCCAGTGTGTCCGCACCGGTGCTTGAAAGCAGCTCCCGAGGGACACCGGTGGCCAGAACACGGCCGGCGTCCATCGCCGCGAGCCAGTCGAACCGGGCCGCTTCCTCCATGTACGCCGTCGCGACGATCACGCTCATACCGGGACGCCCGCCGCGGATGCTGTCGATCAGCTCCCAGAACTGGCGGCGCGACAGCGGGTCGACGCCGGTGGTGGGCTCGTCGAGCACGAGCAGGTCCGGATCGTGTATCAGCGCACAGCACAGGCTGAGCTTCTGCTTCATGCCGCCGGAGAGCTTGCCCGCCGGCCGGTTCACGAACGGCGCGAGGCCCATGCCCGACACCAGCTCGCCGATCCGGCGCTCGCGCTCGCTCCCGGCGTGCCCGAAGAGGCGGCCGAAGAAGTCGATGTTTTCGAATACCGAGAGCGTGGGGTAGAGGTTTCTGCCCAGGCCCTGGGGCATATACGCGATGCGCGGCCCCATGGCCCGGCGGTAGGCGGCGTCGGCGATATCGCCCCCCAGCACCTCGACCCGGCCCTGCTGGATCCGGCGGGCCCCGGCGACGAGCGCCAGCAGACTGGACTTGCCCACGCCGTCCGGGCCGATGATGCCGGCCATGCCACCGGCCGGCAGCGTCAGATCGATACCGTCCAGCGCCGTCACGGCGCCGTAGCGCAGGCTGACGCCGCTCAGCCGGGCCGCCGCGGCGAACCCGTCATCCGGCGTGTTCACTCACGGCTCCCGGCCTGCAGCCGCGCAGGCCACTCCGCACCGGAATCCAGACGCACGTAGGCCATGCCCGGCAGGCCGGTCTTTACCTGGGTGATGTGCTGACGGAGGAGCTCCGGGTCGATCCTCGCCTTGACCCGGAACATCAGCTTCTGGCGTTCCTCTGCGGTCTCGACGGTCTTGGGAGTGAACTGCGCCACGTCGGCCACGAACGTGACCGTGGCGGGAATCACGTACTGGGGTGCGGCGTCGAGCACCAGACGCGCCTCCGCCCCGATCGCCACCCGGCCCGCCTCGGCGGTGGGCAGGAAGAAGGTCATGTACACGTTGGTCAGGTCGACGAGGTTGAGCACCCGCCCGCCGGCCCCAAGAACCTCGCCCGGCTCGGCGACACGATACTGGATACGGCCGTCCGTGGGGGACGTCAGCACACTGTCGTCGATATCGGCCCGGATACGCTGGACCGTGGCCTGCGCTGCCGAGACCGCCGCCTCGGCGTCGATGACGCCGGACTCGGCGGCGCCCACGGCCGCCTCCGCCGCGGCAACCTGGGCCTCGGCGGCAGCCACGGCGGCCCGTGCCGCCTGGAACGAGGCCCGGTCGTCATCGAGCCGCTCCTGGGGGACGGCCCCCCTGGGGGCGAGGTTCTCGGAACGGCCAAGCCGCAGTCTCGCGGCGTCCTGCTCGGCACGCCGCTGTGCGACGACCGCTTCGGCCGCGCTGCGCTCGGCGCGGCGCTGCTTCACCAGATTACCGGCGGTCTCGACACCCACCCGTGCGCGCCGCAATTGCGCCTGCGCCTCACCGAGCTGCGCCTCGAGGGTGGCCGTGTCCATGCGCGCAAGCACCGCCCCGCTGGTCACGAAATCGCCCTCGTCCGCGCCGATCTCGCGAACCCGCCCGGCGGTTTTGGTGGCGACGTTGATCTCCACCGCCTCGATGCGGCCGTTACCACCTGCAAAGCCGGCGGGCAGTGCATCGTGATTCGCCTGCCACCACTGCCAGGCGAGCAGGCCCGCCACGGCCGCGGCGATCACTACCGCGGCCATCCATCTCCAGTACCCCTTCATGCCCTGCACCATCCCTGTAATCGACTGCCATCCACGTATCGCCCACGGCGGACGTCACGCACGGAAATCCGGAAGTGAGAGACACTGACCCGGCGACACGGGGGCAGGCATGCCGGGTGACGGATACCCACACGGCGCGCGAAGGCGCCAACCCGGGCTACAGCGGAGCGTCACGGCCTTGGAACACCGCCTCACGACCTCCCCGTCCCTGGCATGCCGCTCAGCGCCCCCTGCGCTCCGCCATGCACCGGTTCATCGTATCCGACGCAACCCCGCTGCTCCATAGCCCCGACACCGCCGCGCCCCGGGGACTCACCAGCGCAGGCGGTAGGTCAGTGAAAGGCTGTGATGCCGGTCGCTGCCGGAGATGCTGCCCATGTACTGGAGCCTGAGCGACGAGCCGTTGGCGTAGTCCGCCCCGATCCCGCCGTGAACGAGCAGGCGGTCGCGCTCGAGCTCCGTGCCTTCAACGGCGAAGCTCGTTCCGGGAGCACGCTCGAAGCTTGCCGTCATGACCGCACTACGCTCACCGAATTCGTGGCTCCAACCGAGCCCGAACGCCGGAGTGACCGATGTCCCGCCATCGGTGTCAAACGAGCCGTTGATCCGGATACCCAGCCGCGAGCGAACGGACGTGAAGGCCTCCTCCTCGACGCGGAGGTTAGCCGTTCCCGCACCGCTTTCGGTAAAGGCATCACGATCGGTGCGGTCGTAACCGAGGCCCACGTAAGGCGTCGCCGCTGTTCCGCCCGGCTGGACGAACCTGTGGCCGGCCTCCACGGAAGCGCTCCACTGGATCGCGTCGTAGTCGGCCGTCGCACTGCCGCCCGCACCGGCCAGATTCACCTGTCGGGTGGCGTCCGTGCGATGGCGCGCCACGCCCGCCACACCGTCAACATAGGCCATGCCCCGGGACCAGCGGCCGTAACCGGCGACGTGAACGCTGTCGGTATCGAAACCAGCGTCTTCCGTATCCGTGTCGGTGCGGGCATAGCCACTCGCCATGCCGAGCACGACCGTCGGGCTCCACCGGGTGTCCGCGCCCACGGTGAGCGCCCTGGCCCGATAGTCCGCGGCCGGCGCCTCGGCAGTGCCGTCGATATAGCCCCGGCTGCCGGTGGTCCGGGCCCACAGACCGCGTGACGCCGGCCCGCCGGTACCCGCCGGGGCATTCGCCGCGCTCTCGCGCAACACCCACGAGGGCATGCCCCCGGCGAGGGAGGGCTGCATGTCCATGCCGGGGTCAGGCGCCAGCATACCCGCACCGTTCATGCGCGCGGAGACGACACCGTTGAACTGCTGGGCCTGCTGTAGCGCTACCATCTGGGGGGCGGTGTACTGCACACCGTTCAGCACCCGATACGCCTTGCGGGCGCCACTGGCGTTCATGCCATAGACCGCGCCGATGATAGGGGTCACACCACCGGCACGCCCGGCCTGTCTCTCCAGCGCCCGGCTGACGGCACGCTGGTTATCCGTGCGCGCGACGTCGGAGAGCGTGATGTCGTTGCGCAGGAGGGAGAGTCCGACATCATTCTCGCCGTAGCGCACCTCTGGTGTCAGGAACGCGAGCGTCGAGTCGACCCTGTTGAAGGTACCGCGCACGCCCCCATCCGCGGTAAGGATCGTATACTCCGTGGCCACGCCATAGCCCCCGCCGCCGGGGCGTATCACCAGCCGGCCGTCAAGTGCCGCGGTACCGCTGATCACGAGCCGGTCGCCATTACCCGCGGCGTCGGTTTCCACGCTGTAGACGCCGCCACCGGCAATGTGGAAGTCACCGTCGACGGACAGTGCGCCAATGGAATTGCCCGGCGCCATGGTCCCGCCGTCCGCGACCGACGTTGTGCCGACGGTGCCGGAGCCGGCGAGCGTGCCGCCCTGCTCCACCGTCGTCTTCGCGCCCGGAATGCGGCCGTTAACCACCAGACGGCCATCGCTCACCACGGCGGTACCCGTATGG
>WBJT01000011.1_pt1 | contig 33998 bp, 33 predicted proteins | sample 5109881 | NCBI WGS metagenome assembly WBJT01 (sample SAMN11895465, study PRJNA545514) | wastewater metagenome | isolation source: saline BTEX enrichment culture, original innoculum from Kuwait petroleum... | place: USA:Stillwater, OK | collected 2018-09-01
CCTCGCCGGCGCCGGCGAGGTTGAAGTAGGTGTGATTGGTCAGGTTCACCACCGTGGGGGCGTCGCTGATCGCGGTGTAGTGGATGCGCAGGTCATTGTGCTGGTTGAGCGTGTAGCGCACGGTCACCGCCAGGTCTCCCGGGAAACCCATGTCGCCGTCGCGCGAGAGCAGGCTCAGCTCGACGCCCACACGGTTGGGCGCCTCGATCGCCCGTGCCTGCCAGACGCGGCTGTCGAACCCCTCCGGCCCGCCATGCAGGGCGTTGTCGCCGTCGTTGGTGGGGACGTGGTAGGTCTCGCCGTCGAGCGTGAACGTGCCGCCGTCGATACGGTTGCCGTAGCGCCCGATCAGCGCGCCGAAGTAAGGGCCGTTGTCGAGATAGGGTTTCAGGCGGTCGAAGCCGAGGGCGACGTCCTCTACCCGGCCGTTGCGGTCCGGGACCCGGATCGACTGGACGATGCCACCGTAAGTGAGCACGTCAACGGCCATGCCGGCATCGTTCTTCAGGGTGTATTCATAGACCGGAGTGCCTTCGGGCGTCTCGCCGAAAGGACTGCGGGTCACCGACATCGCGTGCACCGTCCCGGCGGTGGCAACGGCGATCACGACGGCGAGGCCCGTCCGTGCCGTATAGGACATAGCTTCCTCCTCCTTGCGGTTGTCCCGCCGACCGTGGGCCGTTCCGGTTCCCGGCCGGCGCCGTCGCGTCCGTGCATCCGTCCGGATGCCCCGGACGCGCTATGCTTTTTATTCACCATAGAACCTGATCAATAACCTACAAATACGATTTCCCCCATGAATTCATACCCGAACGGTTATACATGCCCACAACGGGTGAGCCACGGCGGCGCGGCCCCGGAGGTGCGGCCCCGGAGGTGCGGTCCTGGAGGTGCGGTCCGCCGATACTGACGCATAGCGGATTCAGCGAAAAAGAAGGGCGCCCGCACCGGGCGGGTGCGGACGCGAAACGGGGAGAAGAAACGGCGTGTATGCCTGCCGCTAGTGCAGCGGCCAGGTCGCCACCTGCGGGAAGGTGAGCATGATGGCCAGCACCGTCACCTGCAGCGCGATGAACGGGAGCAGCGAGGTGTAGATGTCCCGCAGGGTGATCCCCGGCGGGGCCACGCCCTTGAGGTAGAACGCCGCCGGACGGAACGGCGGACTCAGGAAGGAGACCTGCATGTTGATCGCGAACAGGATGCCGAACCAGACCGGGTCGTAGCCGATCTGCTCGATGATGGGCACGAAGATCGGCAGCGTGAGCATGGCGATGCCGATCCAGTCCATGAACAGCCCGAGCACGATGAGGATCGCCATCATCACCAGCACGATGGCGATGGGCGGCAGGTCCAGGCCGAGGATGCTGCTCGCCACGAAACGGTTGCCGCCCATGAGGTTGTAAACGCCCACGAGGATGGCGGCGCCGATGCCGATCCACACGATCATGCCGCAGGTATTGATGGTCTGGCTCAGGCTCTCGCGAATGATGGTCACCGAGAGCTCACGGCGCAGCGACACCAGCACGAGCACGCCGAACACGCCCATGGCCGCAGCCTCGGTGACCGAGGCGATGCCGGCATAGATGGAACCGAGCACCAGCGCGGCGACCAGTGCCGGCGGGATCACCGCCTTGAGCGCCGCGAGACGGGAATGCCCCGGTGCCTCCAGCTCCTCCTCCGACAGCGGCGGGCCGAGCTCCGGGCGCAGAAGGCAGCGGCAGAGGACGTAGGCCACGTACGAGCCCATCAGGATCAGCGCCGGGGTGATCGCCGCGGTGAACAGGTCCGCGATGGACTCGCTGGCGAGCAGCCCGTAGATGATGAGCACGATGGAGGGCGGCATCATCGTGCCAAGGGCGCCGCCGGCGCAGACCACGCCGATGGAGATCTTGCGGTGATAGCCGAGGCGCAGCATCTGCGGCAGCGCGAGGATGCCGAGCAGCACGATCTCGCCGCCGATGATCCCCGACATCGCCGCCAGGAAGAACGCAACGATGATGGTCTGCACCGCCACGCCGCCGGGCAGCCGCCCGGCGAACACCCGCATGCCGTTGAACAGGTCCCTCGCGATTCCCGACCGGTCCAGCAGCGAGGCCATGAGCACGAACATCGGTACGGCCACCAGGGAGTACTCCGTGACGAAGCCGTAGATACGCGCGGTCACCAGCGGCAGCGCATCGGGGCCGAAGAAGCCCGCCGTGAACAGCAGCGCCACCAGGCCGGTGATGAACGCCAGCGGCAGGCCGGTAAGCAGCAGCGCGAAGATTGCCCCCACCAGGACGTAGGTCGCCGTTGCGATATCCATGCCCGCGCTACCTCCGCCCGGCGACCGCGCGCAGGGACTGCCACAGGTGCAGCAGTGCCTGCACCAGCATCAGCAGCGTCGCGGCCAGGATGACGATCTTGGTGAAACTGGGGAACGGCGGGTTCCAGCTGGAGCCCGAGCGCTCCAGTGTCCACTCGCCGGTCGGGGCGATCACCGAGCGCTCGACCATCACCCAGCCGGCGTAGGCGATGGCGGCACAGAACAGCACGGTGACCGCGTCGTTGAAGACGTCCAGGGCCCGGCGCAGGCGCGGGCCGGCGGCATCGTAGAGCAGGCGCACGCGGATGTGGCCATCACGGGCGAGCGCCACCGGCCCGCCCAGGCAGAACAGGACCGCGACCAGGAAGATGGTGGTTTCGTGGACCCACGAGGTCGGCGAGTCCAGACCGTAGCGCAGGAAGACCTCGACCACGCTGATGGCCATGGCCACGAAGGCCAGCCAGCCGATATCCGGGGCCAGGCGGTTAATGCACCGATCGAGGCGGGTGCGCGCCCCCTCGGTGGTGAAGGGCCCGTCGTCGGCCTCACCGTGCTCCGCGTCGCGGGACTCGGCAAGCGGGACGTTGGCGCTCATGGTTGCTCCTCCCCTGACAAAGACCGCGGGCCGCCGACGCGGCCCGCGGCGGAGTCACTCACATCAGGTCGCGCTGCTTCAGGAACGCGACGACGGAGTCGTAGACCTTCTGGCACATCTCGTTCTTCTCGGCCCAGTTGGCCCACTCCTTCTGGGCGATGCGGCGGAATTTCGCGCGCTCGGCCTTGGGCAGGTCGATGATCTCGATGTCGTCGTTCTTGCGCGCCTTGGCCACCGCCTTGAGGTCGAGCTGATGCATCCGGAAGGCGGTATCCACGGCGAGGTAGTCCACCGATGTCTCGAGGATCGTCTTGAGATCGTCGGGCAGCTCGCTCCAGACGTCCTTGTTGATCGAGACCGCGCCCATCGGCATGGAGTGGAAACCGGGATAGATGGGATACGGCGCGAACTCGTGGAGGCCGAGCTGCTGGTTATTGGCGAAGGTGTTGTAGTCCGCCGCGTCGATCACGCCCTTCTCCAGGGCGGTGTAGACCTCCGAGGTCGGCAGGTTCACCGGCGTGGCCCCGGCCTTGCTGAACACGTTGTTCACCATGCCCTGGGGGGCACGCATCTTCAGGCCCTTGAGATCCTCGATCTCGCGGATCGGGCGGCTGGAGACGAGTGATTCCAGTCCGGCGACGGAGGCGCCGATGAGGTGGACGCCGTAAGGCTCGACGAGCTGGTTGTAGAGCTCCTCGCCGCCGCCGTAGTTCATGTACTCGATGAACTGCATGGGGTCGCTCCAGGCGCCCACCAGATTGCCGAGCATGCCGAACGCGGGGTTCTTGCCGCTGAAGTAGCTCGGGTCCGTGATGTGGCCCTGGAGGATGCCGCTGCCGACGGCGGTCAGGGTCTGGGACGGCGGCACCACCGCGCCGACGGGCAGGATCTCGATCTTCACCCGGCCGTCGGTCATCTCGTTGACCCGCTCGGCCCAGTCCTTCTGGATCTTCACCAGCGGTGATCCCGCCGATTCCGTGGTCTGGAACTTCCACTCGTAGGTCGCCGCCTGCGCCGGCCCGGCGGCCAGGCTCCCCGCCACCAGGGCGGCCGAGGCGACGGCCGCGGCGAGGCGGCCACGTACAGTACTGGCTTTCATCTCTCTCCTCCTGTCTGTCTTCACTCACTCTGCGTATCGGTCGCAGTCCCGTCGGGCCGGACGGGCCGGCCCTGGCGACGCCGGCGGGCGGCCCAATGTAGCGCCGCGTCATCCCCCGACCTGTCGATACCGTCGCGGTTCCGGTCCGGAAACCGCCCGAGGTCTCCGGACTACAGCAGTCCCCGTGCTGCCAGATTGCGCATCAGTGCCCCGGCGCCGAACGTCCAGCGCGGGCAGGTGTCCGTGGTCCGGACACGGTTGGACAACGTCCCCAGCCGCGGCTCGGCGATGGTGGTGATGTCTCCCGAATGATGGGTGAAACCGAGCCCGGGCTCGTCCCGGTCCTGCACCGGGGCGAACGGCGTGCCGAGCATCAGCACGAGGCCGTCCGGGTACTGGTGGTTGGCGTCGATGGTGGCGGCGACCAGGTCCGCCGGGTCGCGGCTGATCGACGCCATCGGGCTCGCGGCGTCCAGGCGGAAGCCGTCATCCCCGCCTTCCACGGTCAGCGCCACCTCCGCGGCGCGCAGGTCGTCCAGGCCGTAACCGTCGTCGAACAGCCGGATGAACGGCCCCAGCGCACAGCTCGCGTTATTGTCCTTGGCCCGCCCGAGCAGCAGCGCGGACCGCCCCTCCACGTCGCGGAGGTTGACGTCGTTCCCCAGGGTGGCGCCGACGGCGTTACCGCGGCTGTTCACCGCCAGGGCCACCTCGGGCTCGGGGTTGTTCCACCGCGACGCCGGGTGAACGCCGACGTCTGCACCGGTACCCACGGCGGAGAGCGGCTGGGCCTTGGTGAAGATCTCCGCGTCCGGGCCGATGCCGACCTCCAGGTACTGTGACCAGGCACCACGGGCGATGAGCGTCTCGCGCAGGGCGAGCGCGGCCTGCGAACCGGGCACCAGGGTCGAGAGGTCGGCGCCGACCAGCGCGTCGATCTCCTCGCGCACCGCCGCCGCCCGGCCGGGATCGCCCCCGGCGTGCTCCTCGATCACGCGCTCGAGCAGGCTCGCCACGAAGGTCACCCCGGAGGCCTTCACGGCCTGGAGGTCCACCGGCGCGATCAGGCACGGCAGTGCCGGGTCGCGGCGCTCGCCGTCGGAGTTGGCGAGGACGTCGGTGAGCGCCGCCAGCCGCTCACCCGGCGCGGTCCCCGCCTCACGGGCGGGATCGCGGGTCTCCAGCAGCTCGCGCATCGTCGGCAGCCGCGGGCTGGTGATGTCGTAGACGTAACCTTCCCGCACCGTGACCACGCACGGCCCGCCGCGGCGCGGCGACCAGGCACGGCCGACCAGGCAGGCACGCTCCGCATCCCGGGGCAGCGCGGCCTCGGCATCGAGTTGGGGGGACAGCGTCGTCATGTCGATCCTCCCGGCCGGTGAACGGCCCCGGTCACAGCGCCCGGACCGCGGGGACCGGGGCCTCCGCGACGGTCATCGGGTTGCGCAGGGGCAGCGCGAACGGCCCGGCCTCCAGCTCGAAGACGTCGCCGTCGCGGGTGCTCACGCCGTCGCTGAAGCTCAGCGTCGCCGTGCCGAGAAAGTGCACGTGGAGGTCCCCCGGACGGCGGAAGGCGGCGTACTTGAAGTGGTGGGCCTCGAGGTTTGCGATGCTGTGACACATGTGCTCCTCGCCGGTGACGAAGGGGCGCTCCCAGAGCACCTCGCCGTCACGCCGTATCCGCGAGACGCCGCGCACGCTTGCCGGCAGATCCCCCAGGAGCAGCTCCCCGCCGAGGGCGCAGGCGCGCAGTTTGGAGTGGGCCAGGTAGAGGTAGTTCTCGCGCTCGGTGACGTGGTCGGAGAACTCGTTGGCGAGCACGTACCCGAGCCGGCAGGGGGTCCCATCGGCGGCGATGATGTAGATGCCGGCGATCTCCGGCTCCTCGCCGCCGTCCAGCGCGAAGTCCGGCGATACCAGCGCCTCGCCGGGGCCGGCGACGATGGTGCCGTCGCCCTTGTAGAACCACTCCGGCTGCACGCCCATGGTGCCCGGCGCCGGCCGGCCGCCCTCGACGCCGCGGCGGAACATGCGCATGGAGTCGGTGAGCGTGTCCGCATCGTCCGCCGTGACCCGGTGCATGAGGTCGCGCCCGTCCGCGCTGCCGGTGTGGGTCAGGCCGGTGCCGGTAACCAGCATGTGGGCGGGGTCCGGATGGGCCACCGGTGCTGCCACCCTGCCCGCCTCCAGCGCCGCACGCACATCGACCGTGCCGCCACGCCCGCACTCGTCGACCACCGCGGCGAGGGTCTGTCCGGTGTCCGCCGCACGGCGGGCGAGCTCGTAGACACCGACGGCGCCGTCGACCTCGTGACCTTGAACACCGTCGTCGGCGACGGCCACCACCCGGGTGGTTCCCCCGGTTCCGGCGATCTGGAGCAGCTTCATATTCTCCCCCTGCGGGTCTCTCTCCTCAGCGTTGAGGTCAACCTACGGGGGAAGACATAACCATCCAATGCTTAATGATGTATTATTTTATATGTATTCTGTAATACATATCCATAAATCGGAGCCCAGTAATGCGCGACCTGCCCGCGGACTGGTTCCTGCGCGTGCGGTTGAAGCTGCGCCACATGCAGCTGTTCGTCGCCCTGGACGAATACCGCAACATCAACCGCGCCGCGGCGAGCCTGAACATGAGCCAGCCGGCCGCCTCCAAGCTGCTCAGCGACCTCGAGCACCTGCTCGGGGTATCGGTGTTCGAGCGCCAGTCCCGGGGGGTTCGGCCCAACTGGTACGGCGAGATCCTGATCCGTCACTCACGGACCATGCTCGCCGAGCTCGGTCAGGCGGGCGAGGAGCTCACCGCCCTGCACCACGGCCGCGGCGGCACGGTGTCGCTGGGCACGGTGATGCCGGCGGCGGTAAACCTGCTCAGCGAGGCAATGGAGGCGGTCCAGCGCGAACGGCCGAACCTCAAGGTGAGCATCGAGGTGAACGTCAGTCCACGGCTGGTGGAGGGCCTGCACGACGGCACCTTCGACTTCGTCCTTGCCCGCGCGCCGGAGGACGAGAGCAGCGCGGAGCTCGTCTACGAGGAGATCAGCGAGGAGCCGCTGTGCTTCGTGTGCCGGCGCCACCACCCCCTCGCCGGACAGGCGGCGGTCTCGCTGGAGGACATGGCGCCCTATGTCTGGGTGCTGCAGCCGCCGACGGGGCTGCTGCGCCAGCGCGTGGAACGGCTGCTGCTGGAGAACGCGGTGACGCCGCCGCGGGACATCGTCGACACCCAGTCCATCCTGGTCTCGCTCGCGCTGGTGGAACAGATGGACGCGGTCACGGTGATCTCGCGGCCGGTGGCGGAATGGCTGTGCGACCCGGAGCGATTCACCATCCTGCCGTTCGAACCGCGCTTCACCGTCAAGCCGTTCGGCATCGTCTCCCTGCGCGATCGCCCCCTCTCGCCGGGGGCGGCCGCGCTCAAGGAGACCGTGCACCGGATCGTCGCCCGGCAGCACGAGGCCGCCGGGCCGGGGCCGTGACCGTCGCTCAGTGGCTCTCCCGGGGGACCTCGGCCCCCCGGCAACCGACGAGGAAGTCCAGGTCGGCGCCGGTATCGGCCTGGAGCACCCGCTCCACGTACAGGCTCTGGTAACCGCCCTGCATGGCGTGGGGCTGCGGCTGCCAGCGGGCCCGGCGACGCTCGAGCTCGGCCCCGTCGATCTTCAGCGCCAGGCGCCGGGCCTCGACGTCCAGCTCGATGATGTCGCCCTCCTCGACCAGCGCCAGCGGCCCGCCGGCGGCGGATTCCGGCGCGACGTGAAGCACCACGGTGCCGAAGGCGGTGCCGGACATGCGCGCATCCGAGACGCGGACCATGTCCCGCACGCCCTTCTCCAGGACCTTGCGCGGCAGCGGCAGGTTGCCGACCTCCGCCATGCCCGGATAGCCCTGCGGCCCGGCGCCCTTGAGGACCAGCACGCTGTTCTCGTCGACGTCGAGGTCCGGATCGTCCACGCGGGCCTTGAAGTCCTCGATGCTCTCGAACACTACCGCCCGGCCGGTGTGCTGCATGAGATGCGGTGAGGCCGCCGAGGGCTTGAGCACCGCGCCCTGGGGCGCGAGGTTGCCCTGAAGCACGGCGATGCCGCCCTGGTGAAAGACCGGGTTGTCCCGGTCGCGGATGACGTCGTCGTTGAAGCAATCCGCCGCATTCAGCTGCTCACCCATGGTGCGCCCGGAGATGGTGAACGCATCTTCGTGCAGCAGGTCCCGGATCTTGCCCATCACCGCTGGCAACCCGCCGGCGTAGCAGAAATCCTCCATCAGGTACTCGCCCGAGGGCATGAGGTTGACCAGGCAGGGGACGTCGCGCCCGAAGCGGTCCCAGTCGGTGAGATCGAGGTCCACGCCGATACGCCCGGCGATCGCGAGGAGGTGGATCACCGCGTTGGTCGAGCCGCCGATGGCACCGTTCACGCGGATGGCGTTCTCGAACGCCTCGCGGGTGAGCACCCTGGACAGACGCAGGTCCTCCTCGACCATCGAGACGATGCGCCGGCCGGTGAGTCGCGCCAGGCGGTTGCGCCGGGCATCCACCGCCGGGTAGGCGGCATTGCCCGCGAGGGTGACGCCCAGGGCCTCCGACATGGAGGCCATGGTCGAGGCGGTGCCCATGGTCATGCAGTGGCCGGGCGAGCGTGACATGCCGCTCTCCGCGGCCATGAAGTCCTCTTCGGACATGCGCCCGCTGCGCACCTCCTCGGAGAACTTCCACACGTCCGTGCCCGAGCCCAGGGTGCGCCCCCGGAAACGGCCGTTGAGCATCGGCCCGCCGGAGACCACCGCGGCCGGGATATCGCAGCTCGCCGCCCCCATGAGCAGCGACGGGGTGGTCTTGTCGCACCCGCCCATGAGGATGACACCGTCCAGCGGGTTGCCGCGAATGGCCTCCTCCACGTCCATGGAGGCGAGGTTGCGGAACAGCATGGCGGTGGGGCGGAGCATGGTCTCGCCGCAGGAGAACACCGGGAACTCGAAGGGCGTTCCCCCCGCCTCGATCACACCCCGCTTGATGTGCTCGACGAGCTCGCGGAAATGCGCGTTGCAGGGCGTGAGCTCGGAGAAGGTGTTGCAGATACCGATCACCGGGCGGCCGTCGAAGGCGTCGTCCGGCAGGCCGTTGTTCTTGGCCCAGCTGCGGTGGAGGAAGGCGTCCTTGTCCGTGCCCCCGAACCAGGCCTGACTCCGGCGCTTCCCGGCGTTCTTATCATCGTCGCTCATGCTCGTCGCTCTCCCGGTCGTGGCCCGACGGCGGCGCCGTCACGGCCATGGATGGTTCATGGGAGCGACGCTAGCAAGGCGATATATAGTTTTCTAATATTGGATTCGTCATTTATGTATACACATATATGCATGGATTCAGGGCACCATGCCCCCTGCCCCGCCGGCGGCACGTCGTCGCGACGTGCACCGCGCCCGCCGACGCCGCCATAATGGGTCGCTCCCGGGGAGTCACCGCGCGGCAGAGGCATATGGAAATGGCATCGATGCGCTGGAGCACACGACGTCGCGTCCTGCTGGTCGCGCTGGTGCCCACCATCACGGTGGCGGCGGTGCTGCTCTCGCTGCTCGGCGATACCGAGCTCTCGCGTCTGCGCTCGGCACTGAACCGCGAGCTCGCCGTGAGCGCGCATCAGTGGCGCGTGCCCGCCGCGGAGGCGCTGCACTCCGGCCATCTCCGCACCCTGCAGGGCATCGTCGATTCACTGGTGGACAACCCCACCGTCGCCGAGGCGCGGATCGAGCGCGGCGACGGCTCCACGGTGGTCTCGGCCCGCAGCCACGCCCCGCGTGTCACCTCCATGCTCGGCGGGGCGCTCATGGCGGCGACGGCATTCGAGCGGCTCGACGCCGGCGTCATGACGGTGATGCTGGATACGGCCACCACGCCGATGCCACCCTCCGGCGGTACGCTGACGGTCACTCCCGACCACGGCTGGGCGTATCAGCGCTATGCCGCGGTCATGCTTCCCCCTTTGGGACTCGCCGCCGCCGTCGCCGGCATCGCCACGCTCCTCGCCCTGGCGGTGGCGAACAGCCTGGTCACCCCGACCCGGCGGCTGACCCGGTTCACCACGCGCATCCGGCGCGGCGAGCTCGACGGGCGTCTGCGCGCGGACGCCGGCGGCGAGATCGGCGAGCTGGAAGAGGCCATGAACCGCATGGTGCAGGCCCTGGGCGAGAGCCGCGAGGCCCTGGAGGCGCGGGTGCGCCAGACCACCTCGGAGCTGCGCCAGACCCTGCAGGCCGTGGAGGTGCAGAACGTGGAGCTCGACGTCGCCCGGCGCCGCGCGCTGGAGGCCAGCAAGGTCAAGTCGGAGTTCGTCGCCAACGTCTCCCACGAGATCCGCACACCGATCAATGGCATCGTCGGCTTCGCCGACCTGCTGCATCACAGCCCGCTCAACGCCGAGCAGCGCGACTACGTGGACACCATCCGCCAGTCCTGCAGCAACCTGCTGACCATCATCAACGACATCCTCGATTTCTCGAAGATCGAGGCGGGCAAGATGGCGCTGGACAGCGTCGACTTCGACCTGCGGGACTGCGTCGAGGAGGTCTTCGCCCTGCTCGCCCCGGAGGCGTACGACAAGCGCCTGGAGATCGTCCAGCTCGTGTACGCCGACGTACCCACCCGGCTGCGCGGCGACCCGCTGCGCCTGCGCCAGGTGCTGACCAATCTGGTACACAACGCCATCAAGTTCACCCCCGCCGGCGAGGTCACCGTGCGCGTGATGATCGAGGAGGAAGACAGCGACTCCGTGAGCATTCGCTTCAACGTCAGCGACACCGGCGTCGGCCTGCATGAGTCCGACCGCGACAAGCTATTCCGTGCGTTCAGCCAGGCCGACACCTCGCTGACGCGGCGCTTCGGCGGCACCGGCCTGGGGCTGATCATTTCCCGCAAGCTCGTCGAGCAGATGGGCGGCACCATCGGCCTGGAGAGTGAACCCGGCGTGGGCTCGACGTTCTGGTTCACCGCCCGCCTGGAGCGCCGGCCGGAGCCGGCGTCGCCGGCGCCGGCGACGCCGCTGGACGGGCGCCACGCCCTGCTCTACGACGACAGCCACCTGACCCGCCTCGCGACACGGCACCGCCTGGAGCAGTGGGGCATGACCGTCACCGGGGCCGGCATCGAGACATTGGAGGCACGCCTGGCCGAAAACGACTGGGCGCTACTGGTCGCTGGTATCGGTCAGGCCGCACTGGACACCGCGCTACCGGGACACCTGATCACCACGGCCCACGCCGCCGGCGTCCCCGTACTGGTGCTCGCCAGTACCGTCGACCGTGAGATCCACCAGCAGCTCACCCGGCTCGGCGCGGCCGCCACGCTGCCCCGCGTCGCACGCCGGCAGGCGATCTTCCGCGAGCTCTGCCGGGTGGTGGACTTTGCCGGCACCTCCCTGCCCCGACTGCCGGCACCGGACACGGCCGATGAGGTGGACGCGGCGGACGCCGAGGGAAACGCCCTGGATGGCGCGAACGTGCTCGTCGTCGATGACAACGAAATCAACCGCAAACTCATCACCACCATCGCCGCACGCAACGGCGTGCGGGTGGTGGAAGCCGGCGACGGTACCGCGGCAGTGGACGCGTGCCGCCACGAGTGGTTCGACACAGTCTTCATGGATATCCACATGCCGGGTATAAGTGGCGAGGAGGCGGCTCGACGGATCATCGCCAGCTACGACGGCCGGCGACCGCCGCGGATCATCGCACTCACCGCCAACGCCATGAGCGGAGAGCGCGAACGGCTGCTCGCCGCCGGGATGGACGACTGCCTGATCAAGCCGGTAACGGAGGTGCAGATTCTCGCCGCGATCGGCCGGGACGGCCCGGCACCGGAGCACTCGAGCGTTGATAACGACACCCGGAGCACGCTGCGGGAGATGATGCTCGACGAGCTTCCCGACCATCGCCAACGCATCGTCGCCGCCGTCGAGACCGGAGACCGGGCAACGCTGCGCGAGCACGTGCACAAGCTCCACGGCGCGGCCAGCGTATGCGGGCCGGAAGCCCTGCGCTCGGCTTGCGCCGAGCTGGAGGGACACCTCGTCGCCGGCGATGCTCAGGCGATACCGGGGGCGGTGGACGATCTGCTCGAAGCGATTGACACGGTCTCAGCCGACTCCCCCGCCTGAACCGCCCTCCAGCACGACGAAGGCGACAGCGTAGTCGCGCTCGTCCGAGATGCTAAGGTGACAGCGGAGGATGCCCCTGCGAACGGCGAGCGTCTGCGCCTCGCCCTCGAGCTGCAGCTGCGGCGCCCCGACCTCATCGTGACCGACACGCAGGTGCTGGAAGCTCAGGCCACGCCCGATACCCGTGCCGAAGGCCTTGGCCGCCGCCTCCTTGGCGGCGAAACGGCGGGCGGCGAAGGCCCCGAAGTCCGCCAGCGCCGCCCCCTCGTCGAGCTCCGCCGCGGTCAGCACCCGCCGCGCGAACCGGGTATCCGGGGCCCCGGCGAGGCGACGTATGCGCGCGACCGCGACGATGTCGGTGCCGATGCCGACGATCACGCCCCGCCCCGCACGGCGGCCCCGGTCATCAGACGCCGCATGTCGGCGACGGCGTCGGCGAGCCCGCTGAATACCGCCCGCGCGATGATCGCGTGGCCGATGTTGAGCTCGTGCATGCCGGGCAGCGCCGCGACCGCCTCGACGTTGTGGTAATGCAGGCCGTGACCGGCATTGACGGTGAGCCCGAGGCCCCGGGCATAGGCGACGGCCTCCGCCACCCTGGCGAAGGTCCGCCGCGCGGTCTCCGGGTCCTGCGCATCCGCGTACTCCCCGGTGTGGATCTCCACCACCGGGGCGCCGGCCCGGGCCGCGGCGTCGAGCTGCACGGGATCGGGGTCGACGAACAGGGAAACCGCCACTCCGGCGCGCGCCAGCCGGGCGCAGACCGCGGCCGTGCGCCCGGCCTGGGCGGCAACGTCGAGGCCACCTTCGGTGGTCAGCTCCTCGCGGCTCTCCGGGACGATGCAGCAGTTGGCGGGGCGGACCGCCTCGGCGATCGCCACCATCTCGTCGGTCATCGCCATCTCCAGGTTCAGCCGGGTCTCGACGGTCTCCGCGAGCAGCCGCACGTCCCGGTCCTGGATGTGACGGCGGTCCTCGCGCAGGTGCACCGTGATCCCGTCCGCACCGGCCTGCTCGGCCACCAGCGCGGCCTGCACCACCTCCGGGTAACGGGTACCACGGGCCTGGCGCAGGGTGGCGACATGATCGATGTTGACCCCCAGCAGGGGGCGATGGCTGGTCACTGACATGCGCTGTCGTCCTCTCCGGTATCGGATGGCCCGCCGCGGGCGTCCGCGGCGCGGAGCTGCTGACGGTAAAGCCCGCGGCTGTAGAGCGGGCGCTCACCGAGGTGCGGCGCCAGCGCCGCGCGCATGAGCTCGCGCGCGGCCCGCGAGCCGGCGGCCCCGGTCTCACCGGCCGCCAGGCCGAGGAGCACGGCACCGTCGATCCCGCGCCCGGCGGCCCCGCCCGCCAACGGGTGGAAGCCCGTGTCGGGATCATAGCGGTAAGCAATGCCGGGCTGCACGGGCGCCCCGCCGGCGTCGTGCCCCAGTGGCAGTCCGTAGCCCAGGCTGGTGAGCAGGTCGCGCTCGAACAGCCGCAACAGCACACCCTCGGCACCGGCCTCCAGCGCGAGCGCAGTCACCAGCCGGGTGTAATGACCGAACAGCTCCGGATGAGGGTCTTGCCGGCGCGTCGTGCGCACCAGCAGCTCATTGGCGTAGAGCCCGCTGATCAGCCGGGTGCCGGCGAGCCGCGCGGGGGTGCCGGCGAGCTCCGCGTCCACCAGCGTGGCAAGATCGCCACGCCCCTGCCAGGAGAGGCTGAGCGGCTGGAACGCCTGGAGCGTACCAGGCAGGCGGGAACGGGCCCGGCGCGCACCCCGGGCCACCAGCCCGACGCGGCCATGGTCCCGGGTGAAGCACTCCAGCAAAAGGCTGGTGTCGCGGTAGGGCCGGCGGTGCAGGATGTAGGCGGGGGCCAGGCTGACCCGGCGCTGCTCGCCCATGGCGCTACTAGAATTCCCCGTAACCGAGGGAGCGCAGCGCCCGCTCGTCGTCAGACCAGCCCTCGCGGACCTTCACCCAGAGCTGGAGGTAGACCCGGCCGTCGAACAGCCGCTCCATCTCCAGCCGCGCGGAACGCCCGAGCGACTTGAGCCGGCGGCCGTCCCCGCCGATGACGATCTTCTTCTGCCCCGGCCGCTCGACCCAGATCACCGCGGCGATGCGGCGCAGCCGCCCCTCCTGCTCGAACGCCTCGATCTCGACGGTGGTCGCATAGGGCAGCTCCTCGCCGAGACCGGCCATGAGCTGCTCGCGGATGAGCTCCGCGGCCATGAAGCGCTCGGAGCGGTCCGTGACCTGCTCCTCCGGGAACAGTGCAGGCCCCTCCGGCAGGCGGGCGACGAGCTCCTGCTCCAGCGCCTCGAGGTTGCTGTGCCGCTGTGCCGAAACCGGCACCACCGCGGCGAAATCATGGCGCTGACTGAGCCGCTCGATCAGAGGCAGCAGCTGGGTCTTGTCGGGGATCCGGTCGACCTTGTTTATCGCGAGCACCACCGGCACCCTGACCGACTTGAGGCGCTCGAAGACGAGATCATCATCCTCGGTCCAGCGACTGGCGTCGACCACCACCAGCACGACATCGACGTCGTCCAGCGCCTGCCCCGCGGCCTCGTTGAGGTAACGGTTCATCGCCGTTTTCGTGGCCCGGTGCAGCCCGGGGGTGTCCACATACACGAGCTGCGCGCCCTCGATGTGGTGCACGCCGATGATGCGGTGGCGCGTGGTCTGCGGCTTGCGGGTAACGATGCTGACCTTCTGCCCGAGCAGGGCATTGAGCAGCGTCGACTTGCCCGCGTTGGGTCGTCCCATCAGGGCGACAAAGCCGCTGCGCATGGTCTCGGTGGCCGTGCTCATCCGGCCCTGCCTCCGTCATTATCGCCCTCGCGCAGACGCGTGAGCATGGATTCGGCCGCCTGCTGTTCGGCACGGCGGCGAGAGTTCGCGCGGCCCTCGCTGGTCACCGCCAGTTCCTCGACATGGCAATGCACACGAAAGGTCTGGTCGTGGGCGCGCCCCTCGACGTCCACCACCTCGTAGGCCGGCAGCGGCAGCCGCCGCGACTGGAGGTACTCCTGCAGACGGGTCTTGGGGTCCTTGAGCTGGCGCTGCTCGGGCAGGTCCGCCAGCCACTCCCGGTAGAGCCCGAGGATGACGTCGCGGCAGGCCTCGAAGCCGCCGTCGAGGTAGATCGCGCCGAGCACCGCCTCGGTCGCGTCGGCGAGGATGGAGTCGCGACGGTGACCGCCGGTCTTCAGCTCGCCGCCGCCGAGGTGGATGTAGCCGCCGAGCTCCAGCCGCCGGGCCAGCCGCGCGAGCGAATTCTTGTTGACCAGGTTGGCACGCAGGCGGCTGAGCTCGCCCTCGCGGGCCTCCGGGCGCCGTTCGAACACGGCGGCGGCGATGACGAAGTTCAGCACACTGTCGCCGAGGAACTCCAGGCGCTCGTTGTTGGGCCCGCTCGCACTGCGATGGGTCAGCGCCTGCTCGAGCAGCGCCGCATCGCGGAATCGGTACCCCAGGTCCTGCTGCAATCGCTCGGCCGTCACGTCACTTGTTTCGGATGAGGGTGGATTTCTTGAAATGGGCGACGAAGTCGAGGTTGGCGATGAACGGCCGCCGTACCTCGTACTCCACCGACGCCTCGATGCCGCCGCGCACCTCCTCGAACTGGAGGTCCTTGGCCTTGATGTTATTGATGTCGTTGATGATCAGCCGGCGCGAGAAGGTCTCGCGGATGTCCTTCTGGTTATTGCCGGTGAACTGCTTCTGCCCGCTTATCCCCTCGAGGATGGTGCCAACGGAGTGGGCCTCCAGGTAGACCGGCACGAGCCGCATGGCGATAAGCGCCAGCACCCCCGCGGCCACCAGTCCGAGCAGCAGCTGGGTGATGGTCACGCCGCGCTGTGTATGAATCCGTCCCTGCACGATGCCCTCCACGAGCCGTTGTCCCCATCCCTAACAGTTGCTCCGGAACCGCCGCAGGGGAACGCGCACGAAACCCCGCAGCGGGCCTCCGCAAACTACCCTGTCGCACAGATCCCTAGTGAATGATATCGCCGATCCGGCCCCAGTGCAGACCGCCGTTCTCCATGTCCCAGCTCATCCAGATCAGGAAGGCCCGGCCGACGATGTTCCGCTCCGGTACCGGCCCCCAGTAACGACTGTCGCTGCTGCGGTCGCGGTTGTCGCCCATCATGAAGTACGTGCCGTCGGGAACCTGGTAGGTGAACCCGCGCGCGGGGGCCGTCTCGTGGACCAGCAGCTGGTGGTTGACGTCCATGAGGTCCTCGCGGCGAAGCGAGACCAGCGGGTCGCCCCGGTAGTCACCGAGGGTCTGCTGGTCCATGAGTTTGCCGTTGATATAGACGTGCTTGTTCTCGTAGCGGATGGTGTCGCCGGGCAGACCCACGACCCGCTTGATGTAGTCCTGCGACGGGTCCTTCGGGTAGCGGAACACCATGACGTCGCCCCGATCCGGCTCGCCGACGTCCAGGAACTTGTCGTGCAGCACCGGCAGGCGCAGCCCGTAGGCGAACTTGTTGACCAGGATGAAGTCACCCGGCAGCAGCGTGGGGATCATCGACCCGGAGGGGATACGGAAGGGCTCGACCATGAACGAGCGGATCACCAGCACCGCCAGGATCACCGGAAAGAGCGATCGCGGCAGGTCGATGAACCAGGGATCGGAGTCCTTGCTCCGCTGCTCTGCCACACGGCGGGGACGCCGCACCAGCCGGTCCCACAGCCAGATCACCCCGGTGACCAGCGTCACCGCAACGAGAAGCGCCTCGAAATCCCACATACCCGATTTACGCGCCGTGCGCCCCCTGCCTAGTTGTTCTTGTCCACCTGCAGGACGGCGAGGAACGCGTCCTGGGGGATCTCGACCTTGCCCACCTGCTTCATCCGCTTCTTGCCGGCCTTCTGCTTCTCCAGCAGCTTGCGCTTGCGGGTGATATCACCGCCGTAGCACTTGGCGGTGACGTTCTTGCGCATCGCCTTGACCGTGGAGCGGGCGATGATCTTCGAGCCCACCGCCGCCTGGATGGCGACCTCGAACATCTGCCGCGGGATGATCTCCTTGAGCCGCTCGGTGAGCTCGCGCCCGCGCGGATGGGCGTGGTCGCGGTGGACGATGGTGGACAGTGCATCCACCCGGTCACCGTTAACCAGGACGTCGAGCTTGACCAGCGGCGCCGCCTCGAACCGGCGGAACTCGTAGTCGAATGAGGCGAAGCCGCGGCTCGCGGACTTCAGCCGATCGAAGAAATCGAGCACCACCTCGGCCATGGGCATCTCGTAGTCCAGCGAGATCTGGTTGCCCACGTACTGCATATCCTTCTGGGTGCCGCGCTTCTCCTCGCAGAGCTTGATCACCGGCCCCACGTGCTCCTGGGGCACGAGGATGTTGGCATGGATGATCGGCTCGCGGATCTCCTCGATGTCCCCCACCGCCGGCAGCTGAGAGGGGTTGTGCACCTGTATCGTCTCGCCCTCGCGGGTGACCACCTCGTGCACCACGGTGGGCGCGGTGGTGATCAGCTCCAGGCCGTACTCACGCTCCAGACGCTCCTGGATGATCTCCATGTGGAGCATGCCGAGGAAGCCGCAGCGGAAACCGAAACCCAGCGCCTGGGAGGTCTCGGGCTCGTAGGACAGCGAGGCGTCGTTGAGGCGGAGCTTGCCGAGGGCATCGCGGAAGGCCTCGTAGTCGTCCGCGTTGACCGGGAACACGCCGGCGAAGACCCGCGGCTGGACCACCTTGAAGCCCGGCACCGGACTGTCGCAGGGCGTCCGGGCGCTGGTCATGGTATCGCCCACCGGCGCGCCGTCGATGTCCTTGATGCCCGCCACCACGAAGCCCACGCGCCCGGCGCTGATCGACTCCCAGGGCGTGCGCTTGGGCGTGAAGATCCCCAGGTCGTCCACCTGGAACTCGCGGCCGGTGGACATCACCCGGATGCGCTCGCCGCGCCGGAGCTCGCCATCGAACACGCGCACCAGGCAGACGACACCGAGGTAATTGTCGAACCAGGAGTCGATGATCAGCGCCTTGAGCGGCGCATCCGGGTCGCCCTTGGGGGCCGGCACCCGCGCGATCAGCGCCTCCATGAGGTCGTCGACGCCCTCGCCCGTCTTCGCGGATATGCCGAGCACGTCCGTGCCGTCCAGGCCGATGATCTCCTCGATCTGGTGGATCACCCGGTCGGGCTCGGCCGACGGCAGGTCGATCTTGTTGAGCACCGGCAGGACCTCGAGGCCCTGATCCACCGCGGTGTAGCAGTTGGCCACGCTCTGGGCCTCGACCCCCTGGGAGGCGTCCACCAGCAGCAGCGCGCCCTCGCAGGCATACAGCGAACGGCTGACCTCGTAGGAGAAGTCCACGTGGCCGGGGGTGTCGATGAAGTTGAGCTGATAGACGTTGCCGTCTCGGGCCTTGTACTCCAGCGAAACGCTCTGGGCCTTGATGGTGATGCCGCGCTCGCGCTCCAGGTCCATGGAATCCAGGACCTGGGCCGCCATCTCACGGGACGTCAGCGAGCCGGAACGCTCGATCAGACGGTCGGCAAGTGTCGATTTGCCATGGTCGATATGCGCGATGATGGAAAAGTTGCGGATCCGGTCCATCGACTGGGACGCCATAGGGTCTCCGAAAAGCGAACGCACTGCAGTGGCGCCAACGCATTACCGCGGCACACCCCGCCGGTGCGCCGCGGTAACGCCTCGGGGCACGGGTTTCGAGACGCGAACGATACGGCTTTCCGGCGGCGGGCTCAAATGCCCGTCACTGCCCGGGCAACCGCAGGGCGAGGAAACGCGGACCATCCTCCCGGCGCACGAGCACGGCGACGCTGCGCCCCGGCTCCAGCGCGGCCACCGCGTCGCGCAGCGCCGCCGGCGAATCGATCGCCTTGCGGTCGAGTCGGGTAATGACATCGCCGCGGCGCACGCCTGCCTCTCGGGCCGGTCCGGCCGTGACCCGCTCCACGATCACCCCGTCGGCGTCACCGGCCAGACCGAGGGCCTCGCGGGCGCCGTCGTCGAGGGGCGCGACCACCAGCCCCAGACGGTCGATCCTGCCCTCCGGCGCCGGTACCGGGCCACGGGCGGTGAGGTCCTCCGGAAGCTCACCGACACGCACCTGTACCGTCCGCCGCTCGCCCTCGCGGATGATCTCCACCGGCACCTGCTCCCCCACCGGGGTACGGCCGACGATGGCCGGAAGCGCACCGGAGGTCGGTACATCGTGGCCGTCGAAGCGCACGATCACGTCTCCCACGCGCAGCGGCGAGTCCGCCGCCGGGCTATCCTCGAGGATCTGGGAGACCAGCGCCCCGCGGGGACGGCGCATGCCGAAGGACTCCGCGAGGTCGCGGGTGACATCCTGGATCATGACCCCGAGCCAGCCGCGGGCCACGTGACCCTCCTCGCGGAGCTGGCGGGCCACATCCATGGCCAGCTCGATGGGTATCGCGAACGACACGCCCATGAAGCCGCCGGTACGGCTGTAGATGTGGGAGTTGATCCCGACCACCTCACCGTCGAGGTTGAACAGCGGCCCCCCGGAGTTGCCCGGGTTGATGGCCACGTCCGTCTGGATGAAGGGGACGTAGTTCTCCTGGGGCAGGTTTCTGCCCAGGGCGCTGACGATCCCTGCGGTCACCGAGTGATCGAAGCCGAACGGCGAGCCAATGGCAAGCACCCACTCGCCGACCTGGAGCTTCGAGGAACGTCCGATGGTCACTGTGGGCAGGCCCGAGGTATCGATGGCGATCAGCGCGAGGTCGCTGCGCGGGTCGGCGCCCACCACCTCCGCATCGAACTCGCGACGATCCGGCAGGCGCACCACGATCTCGGTGGCGTCCTTGACCACATGGTGGTTGGTCAGTATGTAGCCGTCGGCATCGATGATGAAGCCGGAACCCAGCGAGTCCGTCTCGAAAGTCGGGGGCTCCTCGCCGTCGCGGAAACGGTCGAAGAAATCGTGGAAAGGATGGTCCTCGGGCAGTTCCGGCAGTCCGGAGTCAGCATCCGGGCCGGCCTGTACCGTGCGCTTGGTGCTGATGTTCACCACCGCGGGACTGTTCTCGCGCACCAGCCCGGTGAAATCCGGGAGATTCGCGCGGGTCGCGGCGAGGACCGGCAGCGCCGCCAGCACGAGGAGCATGGCGGCGATGCGGGCGAGGCTTCGATTCATCGGCTCAGACTCCCTCGACGGTGCCCCCGCGGGCGGTTTCGGCATCGGGCGACGGCGCCTCGCCGAGCAGCCGGATACCGGGTATCGGCATGCGGGTCAGCGGCCCCAGCCACCACCACAGTCCCAGCGCACTGGCCATACCCGCCAGCGCACCGGCGTCCGCGGGCAGCTCCAGTCCGAGGGCGGCGGTCCGGCCGGCGATGGCCGCAGCAATCATGAGCACCAAGGGTACCAGATAGGCCGCCACGGAGGCGCCCACCAGTGCGCCCTCCTCGACGCCGATCATCAGGCGTTCGCCCACTTCCGTGGGGCGTCGCGTGGCGATACGCAGTGCGCGGGTGCGTCCGGCCAGATAGGTTGCCAGGCTGCTCACGCCACAACCGCCGTGGGCCGCGCAGCCGTGGCAGACCGCGCCGGGCTCGCCGCGCACGCGGATCGCCCCCGGCTCCACCGCGACGACGCGCACGGGCTCGCGGATCACTTCGACGGCGCACCCGGCGCGAACGAACGGGCGATCTCCATGACCGCCCTGGGCGGGACCTCGCCGACCACCACGACCTGCCGCTCGTCACTCACGCGGCCGAAGGCGCTGAACGCCCCCATCCGCGAGAGCCCCTCGAACCGCGGCAGCTTGCTGTCGAGATGACTGACGTACACGGACACGGCGGCGAGGCCGTCGGAGTACATCCGGTGCTCCACCGGCCCCTCGATCCCCGTGGGCATATGCCGGCGCTCGCTCAGCCGCAGGGCAAAGCCGCCCGGGATGAAGCCGAGGTGCCAGTCCGGCTCGAATACCTTCTTCTGCCCGTCGTGCTCTTCGCCGTCAGGATCGGCCTTGTACCAGGTGAAATCCCGACCGCTGAGGTGGGGCTCGAGGAGCTTGTCGGGGATATCGTCGGGGAACTGGATCTCGGTGAACACCACCTGTTCCAGGGTGTCGTCGCCGTGGACCAGGTCCGCCCGCAACATCACGCCGGTGCCGGTGTCGATCCAGAAACGGTAGCCGTAACGGTAGTCGTCGGCGGCCTCGATGCGGATGCGCTGGGCCTCGCGCCCGGCGACCCGGGTCACACCGCCGGTATCCAGACGGTAGTAACGGCCGATGGAGTCGGTATCCGCCGGCAGCACGCTGGTGAGCGGGTTACGCACCTGGCGGTGATCCACCATCACACTGCGGCTGTCGGGGAGGATGCAGGTCACGCGGTTGCCGTCGCGGATGATCTCCCGGGCGACGCCGTCGAGGGAGTGGAGCCGTTCCTCCACCTCGTCGGCGGCCTCACCGCCACGGTGCACGATGCGCATCGACTCCGGCGTGGATGCCCCCTGACGGTAGACGAACACCCCGGTGTAATCGGTCTCCTGCATCGCCGAGACCATGCGCTGCAGCCACTGGTGGGCACTGCGCGCATCCGCCGCGGCGGCCTGTGCGGTGACCGCCGCGACCACCACCAGCACCGCACCAAGCCAGCGTCGTGCCCCGCTATTCGGCACGCGCATGCCCGGCGATGCGTGCGTAGTTCAGCATACCGCCGGCCCCGGCGCCGACGGCATTACCGGAATGATTGACCAGATAACCGTTGAGCCGGCGCTGTACGGTGGGATCGAGCCCCTGCCAGGTGACACGCTCAACGGAGTCGGCGGTCGCCGGACCCTCGTCCACGGAGACCCTTTCGGCGAGGCCGTTGCCGCCGCCCGCGGAGGGCGCACTGGCGGTCACCGCCGTTGCCGCCGGGCCGTTGCCGCGCTCCCCCGGACCCGACGGCCAGAGACCGACGGCGAGCACGGCAACGGAGGCGGCGATCGCCGCTCCCGCCACCGGACGGGCGAAGCGCAGCACGCGGCGCCGGTGCGCGGCGGGCTCGGGATGGACCGGGGCCTCGGCCTCCGCCGGATCCAGTGCGGGCTCGGCGTCCAGCGCCGCGGCAACCCGCTCCGCGAAGGCCCCGTCCGCCGCCAGTCCGAGATCGCCGTGCACGGCGGCCCTCGTGGTGTAGTAACGGCCCAGGCGATCCACGAGCTCCGGATCCCGGCCGAGGCGCCGCAGCAGTAGGGGCATCTCCTCGCCGGGCAGCTCGTCATCGGCCAGCGCCGAGAGCTGTTCGTTCACGTGTTCACTCATACCCGTCACCCGTCGCCTCCGACAGCAGCGGCTTGAGCCGCCGGTCTATTGCCTCCCGTGCGCGGAAGATCCGCGAACGCACGGTCCCGATCGGGCAGTCCATCGCCTGCGCGATCTCCTCGTAAGTCAGACCCTCAAACTCCCGCAGGGTCACCGCCGTACGCAGGTCTTCAGGCAGCGCCTCGATCGCGTCGAGCACTGTCTGCTGGATCTCGTCCCTGCGGGCCAGCGCCTCCGGGGACTCCTGATCCTTGAGCGAGGAATCCACATCAAACCGCTCGGCGTCCTGCACGTCCACGTCGCTGTCCGGCGGCCTGCGCCCCATGGCGACGAGATGATTCTTGGCCGTGTTGATGCCGATGCGGTAAAGCCAGGTATAGAAGCTGCTGTCGCCACGAAAGCGCGGCAACGCACGATAGGCCTTGATGAAGGCCTCCTGCGCCACATCCATTGCCTCGGACTGGTCATGCACATACCGCGAGATCAGCTTGATCAGCTTGTGCTGGTACTTGAGCACCAGCACGTTGAAGGCCTGCTTGTCGCCGGCCTTGACCCGCTCGACCAGCGCCGCGTCCGATTCCGAGTCTGCCATTAACGGCGACCCTCGGGACGTGACGCCGGCCATTGCTCAGTGCGGTAGACAATACGCGTCATGGATAGTTCGTGTGCTTCGTCGCGGTAGTGGAACGCCCCCGCCACACAGCAGCCGGCGCCCCTGCCGTGCTAGGCTCTTCGGGCCCGCGCGGGCGCCTCGGACGGTCGTGATCCGGATGGCGTCGTGAGCGTAGCCGATAGCCGAGAACAGGTGCAACTCGATGACCGATACCACCGCGCCCTATGACGTCCTCATCGTCGGCACCGGCGTCGCCGGCCTCACCCTCGCCCTGCGTCTGCCCGCGGCACTGCGTATCGCCATGATCGCCAAGGGACCGCTGACCGAGGGCTCCAGCCTCTACGCCCAGGGCGGGATCTCGGCGGTGCTCGACGCCGCCGACTCGGTGGACGACCATGTCCGCGATACGCTCACCGCCGGCGCCGGGCTCACCGAGGAGGCCACCGCACGCTTCGTCGCCGAGCACGCACCGGCGGCCATCCGCTGGCTCGTCGATGCCGAGGTCCCCTTTTCCCGCGCCGAAGGCGAAGCCGCCGATCTCCACCTCCACCGCGAGGGCGGTCACAGCCATCGCCGCATCGTCCACGCCGCGGACGCCACGGGGCGCGCGGTGGAGACGACCCTGGAGGGCGCCGTCCGCGCCCGGGAGAACGTCACCGTCCTCGAGCACACCATGGCGGTGGAGCTGATCACCGAGCGCCACACCGGCGGCGAGCCGCGCTGCCACGGGGCCTATGTGCTCGACCGGCGGAGCGGGCGCGTGCGTACTCTGCCGGCGCATACGGTGGTGCTCGCCACCGGCGGCGCAAGCAAGGTCTATCTCTATACCAGCAACCCGGATGGGGCAACCGGCGACGGTATCGCCATGGCGTGGCGCGCCGGCTGCCGGGTCGCGAACATGGAATTCAATCAGTTCCATCCCACCTGCCTCTATCATCCCCGGGCGAAGTCGTTCCTGATCAGCGAGGCCGTGCGCGGTGAGGGCGCTGTCCTGCGCCTGCCCGACGGCGAGCGATTCATGCCGCACTTTGACGAGCGCGCCGAGCTCGCGCCGCGGGACGTGGTTGCCCGGGCCATCGACCACGAGATGAAACGCCTGGGCGTGGACTGCGTCTACCTGGACATCAGCCACCGGGACGCGGCGTTCATCCGCGGGCACTTCCCCACCATCCACGCCCGCTGCCTGGAGTTCGGCATCGACATGACCCGCGAGCCGATCCCGGTGGTTCCTGCCGCCCATTACACCTGCGGCGGGGTCGTGGTCGACCGCCACGGGCGTACCGACCTGCCCGGTCTCCACGCCATCGGCGAGTGCAGCTACACCGGGCTGCACGGGGCCAACCGCCTGGCCAGCAACTCGCTGCTGGAATGCCTGGTCTACGGCATGAGCGCCGCCGAGGTCATCCCGGCGGACTGCGCCGCGCGGAGCGGCCGGGCGCCGGCGGTGCCGCCGTGGGACGAGAGCCTGGTGACCGACTCCGACGAGCAGGTCGTGGTCAGCCACAACTGGGACGAGATCCGGCGGTTCATGTGGGACTACGTCGGCATCGTGCGCACGGACAAGCGTCTGGAACGGGCCCGCCACCGCGTCGACCTCCTCGCCCGGGAGATCGCGGAGTACTACCGCAATTTCCGGGTCACGCCGGATCTCATCGAGCTGCGCAACCTGGCGGTGGTCGCCGAGCTGATCGTGCGCAGCGCCACCGCCCGGCGCGAGAGCCGGGGGCTGCACTTCACCCGGGACCACCCGGAACCCTCCGCGGATCCGGCCCCCACCGTACTTACGCCCGGCTACCGCTGACCGCCGCCTCCGCGGCGCGCAGCGCCCGGCAGAGGCCGCGCCAGTCGGCGACTCCGTCGCGGCCAAGCACGCAGCAGCCGCGCCGCACCCCTGCGGCCCAGTGCACCACGAGCAGCGGGCCGGCCCGGTGTGACGCCACCAGCCGCACCCGCCGGATACCGCCGGCGGCGACCAGGTCCAGCCGGTCCTCGCCGGGCAGACGCAACGCCAGCGGCACGCGCCCCCGACCGGGTACCCCGTGGTGATAGAGTCCTCGCGCAAGACCCGCACCGAGCACGGCGAACCAGACTGCGCGCGCCGTCCAGGACCAGTCCGTCAGGAGAAACAGGGGAACGAGACCGGCACCGTAGGTACCGGTGAGTACGGCGCTGACCCACAGGGAGCGGGTCAGTGCCGTCTCAAACGCCGTCGCGGACGCGGCGGACGATATCGCGGAGGGATCCATCCGTGGGCTCGCTCGCGCCGGTCAGCAGCCAGTCCGCCAGCGCATCGTCCTCCTGATCGAGCAACTGCTCGAAGGCCCGGCGCCCGTCCTCGTCGAGCGCGTCGTAGCGACGGCTGACGAACCGTTCCAGCAGAAAGTCCAGTTCCTTGGTACCGCGCCGGCAGCGCCAGCGCAGTCGCGAGACCTCTGACACCGGCCCGGCCTCAGCGGCGCTCGACCATGAGCTTCTTGATCTCGGCGATGGCCTTGGCCGGGTTCAGGCCCTTGGGGCACACCGAGGTGCAGTTCATGATCGTGTGGCAGCGGTAGAGCTTGAAGGGGTCCTCCAGCTCGTCGAGCCGCTCGCCGGTGGCCTCGTCACGGCTGTCGGCGATCCAGCGGTACGCCTGCAGGAGGACCGCCGGCCCGAGGTAGCGGTCCGGGTTCCACCAGTAGCTCGGGCAGGAGGTGGAACAGCAGGCGCAGAGGATGCACTCGTAGAGGCCGTCCAGCTCGGCACGGTCCTCCTTGGACTGCAGCCGCTCGTGATCCGGCGGCGCCGGGCTCTGCGTCTTCATCCAAGGCTGGATGGAGGCGTACTGGGCATAGAAATGGGTGAGATCGGGGATCAGGTCCTTGACCACTGCCATCGACGGCAGCGGGTAGATCCGCACGTCGCCCTTGATCTCGTCGATGCCCTTGGTGCAGGCCAGCGTGTTCTGCCCGTCGATGTTCATCGCGCAGGAGCCGCAGATGCCCTCGCGGCAGGAGCGCCGGAACGTGAGCGTGGGATCGATCTCGTTCTTGATCTTGATGAGCGCGTCGAGAACCATCGGCCCGCAGCTGCCCATGTCCACCTCGTAGGTGTCGAGCCGCGGATTCTCGCCGCTGTCCGGATCCCAGCGGTAGACCTTGAAACGCTTGATGTTGCCCCCGCCCTCGGCGCGATGGGTGACGCCGTCGGTGACGCGGGAATTGGCCGGCAGGCTGAACTTCGCCATCTCGTGAACCTCTTCGCTGACGCTTGACCGGGTTGGAAACCGCGAGGGGGCGGGCCGTTCAGTAGACCCGCTTCTTCGGCGGAATGACCTCCATCTCGTCGGTCAGCGTATTCATGTGCACCGGACGGTAGTCGATGGTCACGTTGCCGCTGCGGTCCATCCAGGTGACGGTGTGCTTCATCCAGTTCTCGTCGTCCCGCTCCGAGTGGTCCTCGCGGGCGTGCGCCCCGCGGCTCTCGGTGCGGTTGCGCGCGGACTGCACGGAGGTGACCGCGTTGGCGAGGAGGTTCTCCAGCTCCATCGTCTCCACCAGATCGGTGTTCCAGATGAGCGAGCGGTCGGAGACGCTGACGTTCTCGAACGACGCGTAGATCTCCTCGATCCGCTTGCAGCCCTCCTCCAGCGTCTCACCGGTACGGAACACGGCGGCGTAGTTCTGCATCGTCCGCTGCATGCGGTCGCGGATGCGCGCCGTCGGCTCCGAGCCGTTGGCGTTGCGCAGTCGGTCGAGCCGCGCCAGCGCCGGCTCGGCGCTGTCGGCGGGCAGCGGACGGTGGTTCGCGCCGGCCTCGTCGACCAGCTCCGCGGCACGGATCGCCGCCGAGCGGCCGAAGACCACCAGGTCGAGCAGCGAGTTCGAGCCCAGGCGATTGGCACCGTGCACGGACACGCAGCCCGCCTCACCGATGGCCATGAGCCCCGGCACGACCGCGTCCGGATCGCCGTCGCGGGGGGCGACGACCTCGCCGCGGTAGTTCGTCGGGATGCCGCCCATGTTGTAGTGGACGGTGGGCAGCACCGGGATCGGCTCCTTGGTCACGTCGACGCCCGCGAAGATGCGCGCGGTCTCGGCGATGCCGGGCAGGCGCTCGTTGATGACCTCCGGGCCGAGGTGCTCCAGATGCAGGTGGATGTGGTCCTGCTCCGGGCCCACGCCGCGGCCCTCGCGGATCTCCACCGTCATGGAGCGGCTGACCACGTCGCGGGAAGCGAGGTCCTTGGCATTGGGGGCGTAGCGCTCCATGAAGCGCTCGCCGTCGGAGTTCGTGAGGTAGCCGCCCTCGCCGCGCACGCCCTCGGTGATCAGGCAACCCGCGCCGTAGATACCGGTGGGATGGAACTGGATGAACTCCATGTCCTGGACCGGCAGACCGGCGCGCAGGACCATGCCGGCGCCGTCGCCGGTGCAGGTGTGCGCGGAGGTGCAGGAAAAGTACGTCCGCCCGTAACCGCCGGTGGCGAGCACCACCACGTGGGCGCGGAAGCGGTGGATCTTGCCGGTGGCGAGCTCCAGGGCGATGACGCCGCGGCAGGCACCGTCCTCGTCCATGATCAGGTCGATGGCAAAGAACTCGATGTAGAACTCCGCCTGATGCTTGAGCGACTGCTGGTAGAGGGTGTGCAGGATGGCGTGACCGGTACGGTCCGCCGCGGCACAGGTGCGCTGGGCACGGCCCTCGCCGAAGTGCGTGGTCATGCCGCCGAAGGGGCGTTGGTAGATGCGGCCCTCCTCGGTGCGGGAGAACGGCACGCCGTAGTGCTCGAGCTCGACGATGGACGGGATGGCCTCGCGGCACATGTACTCGATGGCGTCCTGGTCACCGAGCCAGTCGGAGCCCTTGATGGTGTCGTAGGCGTGCCAGCGCCAGTCGTCCTCGCCCATGTTGCCGAGTGCGGCGCTCACGCCGCCCTGGGCGGCCACGGTGTGGCTGCGGGTCGGGAAGACCTTGGTCACGCAGGCCGTGTTGAGTCCCTTCTCGGCCATACCGAAGGTCGCGCGCAGGCCGGCGCCGCCGGCGCCCACCACGACGACGTCGTAGGTATGGTCGATAATCTCGTAATCGCCCGCCATGAATCAGCCTCCCACCGCGACGCGCAGTACCGAAATGATGCCGACCGCGCCGAGCACCACCGCGACGAATTTCACGAGCACGATCAGCGCCTGGCGCAGCGCCTCACAGCCCACGTAATCCTCGAGGACCACCTGGATCCCCATGGCCCCGTGCCAGAACACGAGCCCGACCACCAGCGCCATGAGCGCGGCGTTGAACGGCGCGCTCAGCCACGCGACCGCGGCGAGATAGCCTCCGCTGCTGACCGTCGCGACCCCCACGATGAACCAGAGCATGAGCGGAACGAGCGCGATGGCCGTGAGCCGCTGGAACCACCAGTGGGTGGCGCCGTGATGCGCCGAGCCGAGCCCGCGCGCCTGCTTGATCGGTGTACGAAACTGCATGTCTACCCCCTCGCCGCTCGCGTTCACACGCTCAGCGCGATGATCCACGCCACCAGCGTAAGCACGCCGGCCGCCACGATTGCCGCCATGCCGCTCTTGCGCGCGGTCTCGAGCTCGAACCCGTAGCCCGCATCCCAGAACAGGTGCCGGATGCCGTTGCACAGGTGATAGAAGAGCACGAAGGTCCACACGAACATGAGCAGCTGCACGAAGCCGTTGCCGAGCACGGCATTGGCGGTGGCGTAGCTGCGCGGACCACCGGCCAGCGCGGTCAGCCAGTAAACGAGAACCAGCGCACCGACGCAGAGCAGCACGCCCGAGATGCGGTGACTGATCGACGTCAGCGCCGTGAACGGCAGCCGGTAGATCTGGAGGTGGGGAGAAAGCGGCCGATTATCGGACTGCATGAAACTCGCTCCGCTTCATTCTTTTGGGTAGTTCACTCGATGCCGGCGCTAAAACTATACTTCCGCGCCTGCGCTTGCAAGTGTCTTGCGCTGCAACACGCCTCAAAAACAACCTGCATCCTTTTGATAAAAAAGGAAAATAATAACCGGCCGAAAGCATGCCCCCATGCACCGTTGCGGCGCAACGCGCATGCCCGTCGCCCGGGCCACGTCGCTCGCGATTCAGCCGTCGGGCTCATGCCGCGCGCGCCGCACGGCACCCGTCTCGCCCCGAAGGGATTCCGCGGATGTGCGGGCCCCGGCCCCCACGGACCTCCCGTCCCGGCGGCTCCGCCGGCGCGCCGGGCAGGTGACTAGAAGTCGCTACAGCGCCCGTTGCTCTCCCAGTCGCCGTAGCGGGTGGGCTCCGGCCCGCGGGGACCGCCGATCTCCTCGGGCCAGGCCTCGCCGGGACGCTCGCGCCGGCGCTCCGCCGTGCCGCGGTCGTCGCCCTCCACCGGCTGCTCGGCGCTCGCCTGCTCGGGCTCGCGTTCGTTCTCGCTCATGGCTGCCTCCTGCTTTTTGCCCTCGGCCCCGGACGTGGGAGAATGCCTCTCAATCCGGATTCACCTCCAAGACGGGATCGCGATACGCCCGGAAGGTTCACTCTATGACCGACTCATGGACCGCAATTTTACAGGAACTCGGTACCGGCGGGGACGGCCACCTGGCACCGGTGTCGGACGAGGCGCGCCACGTCGCCGACGGCGGCGTCGCTGCCCCCCTGCCAGGCACCGGTGTGATCCGCGTGACCGGCGAGGACGCCCCGGCGTTCCTGCAGGCCCAGCTCACCAACGCGATCGAGGACATGGATCCCGGCCAGTCCCGGCTCGCCGGCTGGTGCACGGCCAAGGGCCGGGTGCTGGCGCTGTTCCGCGTCATCCGCACGGACGAGGGGTTCCTCCTGCTCACCGCCGCCGAGCGGGTGCCGGCGGTGCTCAAGCGCCTGCGGATGTTCGTCCTCCGCGCCCGGGTCACCCTGGAGGACATCGGCGGGGAGACGGCGGTTATCGGGCTCGCGGGCACCCCCGCGTCCGCGCCGCTGTCCGAACTCGCGGGGACACCGCCTGGTGCCGTGGACGCGGTCACCCGGGCCGGCGATCTCACCGCGGTGCGCCTGCCCGACCCGGAACCCCGCTGGCTGCTGCTCGTGCCCGCCGACGAGGCGGGTGCGGTCTGGGACGCGATCGCACGGGCGCTCCCGGCGGTGGGCCCGTCCACCTGGCGGCTGCTCGACATCCGTGCCGGTCTGCCGGAGATCGTCGACGCCACCGCCGAGCGCTTCGTCCCCCAGATGCTCAACCTGGAGCCGCTGCGCGGGCTCGCCTACGACAAGGGCTGTTACCCGGGCCAGGAGGTGGTGGCGCGGATGCACTACCTCGGCCAGCTCAAACGCCGGCTCTACCGCCTCGGCGGCGCCGGGCGGCCCCCGCAGCCGGGCGCCACCGTGACCGACGCCGACGGCGGCACCCTGGGCGAGATCGTCTCCGCCTCAGCATCCGGCGAGGCCGTGTTCGAGGGCCTAGCCGTGCTGCGCATCGACGCCGCCGCCAACGCCACGCCGCACATCGGGGGCGGGCCGGTGGCGCTGCTCGAACTCCCGTACGCCGCCCCGGGCACGCCGCCGGCAGACGCCGGCTGAACCCGGGCCGTTACTCCACGGCCTGCGGGCGCATCGCCGGGAAGAGCAGGACGTCGCGGATCGAAGGGGAGTCGGTGAGCAGCATGACCAGGCGGTCGATACCGATGCCCTCGCCCGCGGTCGGCGGCAGGCCGTACTCCAGCGCGCGGATGAAGTCCGCATCGTAGAACATGGCCTCGTCGTCACCGGCCTCCTTGGCCGCGGCCTGGGCGCGGAAACGCTCGGCCTGATCCTCGGCGTCGTTGAGCTCGGAGAACCCGTTGGCGATCTCGCGGCCGCCGACGAACAGCTCGAAGCGCTCGGTGACGAACGGGTCATCGTCCTTCGGGCGGGCCAGCGGCGAGACCTCCTTGGGATAGTCCACGATGAACAGCGGCCCGTGCAGCCGCTCCTCCACCGTCGCCTCGAAGAGCTCGATCTGGAGCTTGCCGAGCCCCCAACCGGCCTCGACCTCCAGCCCGTGCCGCCCGGCGTAGGCACCCAGGGTCTGGCGGTCGTCCACGGTGGCCGCATCCAGGTCGTCGTTGTAGTCGAGCAGCGCCTGGCGCACCGACAGCCGCGGGAAGCGTGCACCGAAGTCGAAGGTCTCGCCCTGGTAGGTCACCCGCTCATCGCCGAGCACGTCCTGTGCGAGGCCGCGCAGCAGGACCTCGGTGAGGTCCATGAGGTCGTTGTGGTCGGCGTAGGCCTGGTAGAACTCGAGCATCGTGAACTCGGGGTTGTGCCGCGTGGACACCCCCTCGTTACGGAAGTTGCGGTTGATCTCGTAGACCCGCTCGAGGCCGCCGACCACCAGGCGCTTGAGGTAAAGCTCCGGGGCGATGCGCAGGTAGAGGTCCCGGTCGAGGGCGTTGTGATGGGTGACGAAAGGCCGCGCCGTCGCCCCGCCCGGGATCGGCTGCATCATCGGGGTCTCGACCTCGAGGAACCCTCGCGCGTTGAACGCCTCGCGGATGTACTGGACGATCCGGCTGCGCAGCTTGAAGGTCTCGCGCGAGCCCTCGTTCATGATCAGGTCGACGTAGCGCTGGCGGTAGCGAGCCTCGGTGTCGGTGAGGCCGTGGTACTTCTCCGGCAGCGGGCGCAGGGACTTCGTGAGCAGCCGGACATCGTCGCAGCGCACCGAGAGCTCGCCGGTCTTGGTGCGCATGAGCACGCCCTCGGCACCGACGATGTCGCCCAGATCCCAGCCCTTGAACGCCGCGTACCCGCCCTCCGGGAGGTCGTCCCGGCGCAGGAACAGCTGGATGCGCCCGCTCATGTCCTGGACGTGGGTGAAGCTCGCCTTGCCCATCACCCGCTTGGCCATCAGCCGCCCGGCGACGCGCACCCGCACGTTCGCCGCCGCCAGGGCGTCCGCATCCCAGCGCTCGGCGTCGGCGTAGTCCGCCTGCAGCCGACCCGCCTCCGCGTCCGGCCGGAAGTCGTTGGGGAAGGCGTGGCCCGTCTCCCGCCAGTCGGCGAGCTTGCGCCGGCGCTCGGCGATGAGCTTGTTCTCGTCGGTCTGTTCAGGTGTGGACATGGCGTCTGGAAAGTCCGATTAATCCGTTGTTAAAAGTGCGATTTCGTTGAAACGCGCCGGTTGCCGCCGACCGCGGGCGCGGTGGGCCGGTCCCGGATCGACGGCGGTCAGGGACGGCCATCGTCGGGCGTACAGGAACGTGTTCACAGCGTGTCCGTGACCGGCCTGCCACCCCCACCCGGTCGTTCCGGCCCGGGCAGTGCCCCGCCCCCGTACCGGCGATCACGGCGCGCCCCTCAGAGCCCGGCCTTGAGACTCGCCTCGATGAACTGGTCGAGATCGCCGTCCAGCACGGCCTGGGTGTTACCCACCTCCACGGCGGTACGCAGGTCCTTGATCCGCGACTGGTCGAGCACGTAGTTGCGGATCTGGCTGCCCCAGCCGATGTCCGACTTGCTGTCCTCGACCTGCTCCGCCTTCTCGCGCTGCTTCTGCATCTCCAGCTCGTAGAGCCGGGCGCGGAGCTGGTTCATCGCCGTGGCGCGGTTGGCGTGCTGGGAGCGGCTGTTCTGACACTGAACCACGATCCCCGTGGGGAGGTGGGTGATACGCACCGCCGACTCCGTGCGGTTGACGTGCTGGCCGCCGGCACCGCTGGCGCGGTAGACATCGACGCGCAGGTCCGAGGGATCGACGTCGATGGCGACGTCCTCGTCGATCTCCGGGGAGACGAACACCGCCGCGAACGAGGTGTGACGCCGGTTGCCGGAGTCGAACGGCGACTTGCGCACCAGCCGGTGCACACCGGTCTCGGTACGCAGCCAGCCGAAGGCGTGATCCCCCTCGACCTTTACGGTGGCGCTCTTGATCCCGGCGACGTCGCCCTCGGAGAGCTCGATGATCTCGGCGCTGAAGCCGCGGCGCTCGAACCAGCGCAGATACATGCGCAGCAGCATGTTGGCCCAGTCCTGGGCCTCGGTGCCGCCGGAGCCGGCCTGGATGTCCAGGAAGGCGTTGCGGTCGTCCATCTCGCCGGAGAACATCCGCTGGAACTCCAGCGACTCGACGTCCGCGCGGTAGCGCTCGAGGTCCGCCTCCACCGAGGCCAGGGTGTCCTCGTCGCCCTCCTCGCGGGCCATCTCCACGAGCTCGCCGGCATCGGTGAGGCCCGAGAGCAGCCGGTCCAGCGTGGTGACGATATCGACGAGGCGGGCGCGCTCCTTGTTCAGGTTCTGCGCACGCTCGGGGTCGTTCCACACGTCCGGGTTCTCGAGCTCCCGGGTTACCTCTTCGAGACGTTCCCTGCGGTTATCGTAGTCAAAGATACCCCCTAAGGGACTCGGCGCGTCCCTGGAGGTCCTCGAGGGTATGGTTGATGGTGTTGATCTCGGCCATCGCTGAGGCGATCCCCTTTCCGTCCGCGCCCGTCGGGGCGCCGGTGCAAAACGGCTGATTCTACATCAGCGTGCGCGCGCCCGTCAGGCCACTCAGCGGACCTCGTCCCAGGCCTCGGCGAGGCGGCGCTCGGAGACCCGCTCGCGGGTGCCCAGGTCCTGGGCGAACTGCGAGATGCGGTACTCCTCCACGAGCCAGCGGAAATGCGCCAGTGCCGGATCGTTTACGCCCTTGCGCTCGTGCTGGGCGCGGCGTTCCAGGTAACGCTCCCACCAGCGCCGCACGGCGCGATGGGGCTCGGCGTCACGGCCCGGCTCGCGCTCCAGTCGGTCCAGGCGGCGCTCGATGCCGGCGAGGTAGCGGGGCAGCTCCTCCAGGCGATCCGCCGGCGTGGCGCTGACGAAGCCGGGATAGACGAGCCCGTCGAGCTGCTCACGGATGTCCGACAGGGCGTTGACCATGGCCAGCGATACCGACCCCCCGGTGCGCTTGCGGATCGCGTGGTGGCGTTCCAGCACCGTGCCCACGGTGGCGGTCAGCGCCTCCGCGGCGGGGACCAGCTCAC
>WBJT01000018.1_pt2 | contig 33532 bp, 31 predicted proteins | sample 5109881 | NCBI WGS metagenome assembly WBJT01 (sample SAMN11895465, study PRJNA545514) | wastewater metagenome | isolation source: saline BTEX enrichment culture, original innoculum from Kuwait petroleum... | place: USA:Stillwater, OK | collected 2018-09-01
GCGGGCGGCGCTGCACAGCCTGGCGGCCACGTTCACCGGGGCGCCTATGGCCGTGTAGTCCAGGTGCTGCGGGCTGCCCAGGTCCCCCAGCGCGACCTGGCCGGCATGCAGGCCGGCGGCGAGGGGCAGGGCGGTGTGGTCGTCGCGGTCTGTGGCGAGGATCGCCAGGGCACAGGTGGCGGCGCGCCGGCCACGCTCCGGGCCGTCGAACAGGGCCATCAGCCCGTCGCCGCTGAATCCGGCCACGAAGCCGCCACGGTCGTGAATCGCCGTTACCTGGGCCGCGAGGCGGGCGCTCACCATCCCGAACAGCCTCTCCGCGGACCCGCCGGTCTGCGACAGCGCGGTAAAGCCGCAGAGATCCGTGAACAGGACGCAGGCGTCGACCGTCTCGGTGTCGCCGTGACCGGTGGCGGTGCCAGCGGTGAGCCGCTGATGCAGCCGTGGTCCCAGGTGCCGGGCGGCGGCGCGCTGGTAATCGGCACGCCGCAGCAGTCCGTCGATGCGTGCACGCACGACCGCCGGTGGGCACGGGGGGGTGAGGACATCGTCGCAGCCGGCGGCGATGGCCGTGCCGATGGCGGGGTCAGCGGGATCCGTGGCAGCGACCAGGATGGGGGTGACGCCGTCCGGCTCGTGCCCGCGGAGCTCGCGTACCAGCTCAAGTGACGCCGGCCGGGGGCCGACGACTACGGCCGCGGGCCAGCGTGCGGCGAGCCATTCGCGGGCGGCGTCGGTGTCGGCATGGTGGATCATCCGGAGGTCCGCGGCGCGCAGGGCGTCGGCAATGCCGCCCTGCTGTTCGCCGATGACCAGGATGACGGACGTCATCGCCTGCTGGTCAGCGCCCCGAGGCGCCCGGTCTGGTCGGCGACGGACAGGCCGGTGAGCGGCTCGTTCATGCCCCGGCCGAGATAGAGGACCTTGAAGCGCTCGCCCATGCCCGCGGGCATGACCAGCGGTTTCGCCTGCTGTGCGGCGATGACGCCGGCCTCGGTGCCGGCGGCCATCTCCGCCTCGATCAGCCCGGGCAGCCCGGCACCGAGGAGGAAGTGTGCCTGGGTGGTGAAGCCGAGCACGTCCAGGCCCGCGGCGCAGGCCGCGCGCGCGGCGGCGGTGAAGTCCACCGACGCCGTGATGTCCTGGAGACCGGGGTACCAGAGCGCGTCGTCATGGGCGCGGTGGCGGTAATGGCACAGCAGCGTGCCCATGGCCCGCTCCGGGTGGTAGTACTCGCGTCGCGGGTAGCCGTAGTCCACGAGCAGGGCGACGCCGTGGCGAAGGCTGTCGGCGAGGGCGCCGATCCAGCCGTCCAGAGCGGGGCAGTACTCGCTGCTGTATCCCCGCGGCAGGGGGGTGTCCAGGTCCGCCTCGATGGCGGCGACGGCCTTGCGGGTGGCGGTGTCCGGTTCGCTCAGGCGGTATGCCAGGTGTCCGCGGTCATGGCCCACCGCGAGGCTGTGAAGGCCGTCTTCGCTGACCTGGAAACGCCGCACCGGCAGGGCGTCGAGCACCTCGTTGGCGAGGATCACCCCGTCCAGCGGTGCCTCCGGCAGGCGTTCGAGCCAGTCCACGCGTTCGTACAGACCGTCAGGCAGGGCGTCGGCGAGGGTGCGCGCCTGCTCCTCGCGCAGCGCGGCACTGACCTCGAGGATGAAGTAGCGCCGGGGCGCCTCGCCGAGGGCGTCGAGCTCGAGGAGGATGTCCGCGGCCATGCGGCCGGTGCCGGCGCCGAACTCCAGGATATCGCCGCCGTCCATGCGCGCCAGGACCTCCGCGCACTGCCGCGCCAGCGTGCGCGAGAACAGCGGCGTGGTCAGCGGCGCGGTGGTGTAGTCGCCGCCGGCGCCGAAGCGGGGCTGCCCGGCGCTGTAGTAGCCGAGCCCCGGTTCGTACAGCGCCATTTCCATGAAGCGGTCGAAGCCGACGGTGCCGCCGGCGGCATCGATGGCTGCGACGATGCGCTCGACCAGCCGCCCGCTGTGTGCGGCGGCGTCGGTATCGGGCAGTGGCAGGGCATCGGCCACGGGATCACTCCAGGTGGATGCGGCGCATGGCCTGATCGCTGGCGTCGAAGTCCGCCCAGAGATCCGCGTAGCGCCGGCCGAGGGTGGGGTGGCGGCGTTCGCCGGCGATGTCCGCGAGGGGGCGCAGGACGAAGGCGTAGCGCTGGATCTCCGCCCGGGGCAGGTGGATGCGGCCGTCCTCGTAGGCCTCCTCGCCCCAGGTGAGGAGATCGAGGTCCAGGGTGCGGGAGTTGTAGCGCCCCTGGGCGCGGCGCTCACGGCCGTGCTCGTGTTCCACCGCCTTGAGCTCGTCGGTGAGCGTGGCCGGGTCGGAGTCGGCGTCGAAGCCGACCACGAGGTTGAGGAAACTGTCCCCGTCGAAGCCCACGGCCTCGGTCTCGTAGACCGGCGAGATCTCCAGCTCGCCGTAGCGCGCGCGTAGCGCGGCCAGCGCCGAGCGGACGTTGCGCTCGCGGTCGATGTTGCTGCCGATGCTGACGTAGACCCGCGTCATGCCTGCCCGGTGGCTCCCCGTTCGATGCGTACACCGACACCCCGGGCGCCGGCCACGGCGCCGGGCTTGGTCAGCGACAGACGCAGCCAGGACACGCCGAAGCGCGTGCGCACGCCGTCCGCCAGGTGTTCGGCGAGGGCCTCGAGCAGCCGGAAGTCGCTGGCGCCGGCGGCCTCGACCAGCCAGGCGGCGACGTCGGCGTAACTGACCGCATCGGCCAGCTCGTCGCTGGCTGCGGCGGCGGCGACGTCGGCGGCGAGCTCCAGGTCCAGGCGCAGCCGCTGGTTCAGCGCCCGTTCCCAGTCCCACACGCCGATGCGTGCGCGCAGCTCCAGGCCCTCGATGAATACGCTGTCCATGTTGGTGATCCCGTAACGAGTCGCGTCATGATACCCGCGGGGCGCGGTGGCTTACCAACTCACCGGGCCGTGCGCCGGGCTTGACCCCGGCCCGGGCACCGGCTGGAATGGCGGCACTATGACGATTGTACTCGTGCTCATCGGTTATCTGGTCGGCTCGGTGTCCTCGGCGGTGCTGGTCTGCCGGCTCATGGGCCTGCCCGATCCCCGCGGCGGGGGCTCCGGCAATCCCGGCGCGACCAACGTGCTGCGTCTCGGCGGGCGGCCCGCGGCGGCACTGACGCTGGCTGGCGACTTCTTCAAGGGCACACTGCCGGTATGGGCGGCGATGGCGTTCGGGGCCGCGCCGGTGGTGGTGGGGCTGACCGGCCTCGCCGCGTTCCTGGGGCACCTCTACCCGGTCTTTTTCGGTTTCCGCGGCGGCAAGGGCGTGGCGACGGGTCTGGGGGTGCTGCTCGGCTGGTCCTGGGCGGTGCTCGCCGTCACGGCGGCGACGTGGGTGCTGGTGGCTGCGGTGACACGACTCTCGTCGCTGTCTGCCCTGACGGCCTTCCTGCTGGCGCCGCTCTACGTCTGGGGGCTGACCGGCGAGCCGGCGCTGGCCGCGGCCATGGCGGCGATGACGGCCTTCTCCTTCTGGCGCCACCGCGGCAACATCCGTCGTATCGTCGCGGGGGAGGAGCCGCGAATCGGTCAGCGCAGCGCCTGACTACGCTCCGCCGGAGGCGTCCTCCTCCCCGTCGGCGGGCTCCAGACGGCGTCGCAGCCAGCGCAGCACCCGCTGGACCCGTGGGGAGGTCAGCCGGAAGGCCTCGTCGAAGTCCATCCAGCGGTACTCCTGGTGCTCCGGGCGCCCGAGCTCGGGATTGATGCCCATCACGACCTCTTCCTCCGGCGTCTCGGCGATGTAGTAGCGCGCGAGCTTGCCCTGGGCGTAGGGGCCGGTCTCGAAGTAGCAGTGGCCCCAGTGGAACGCGAGCCGGGTGATTCCGGTCTCCTCCGCCACCTCCCGGCGCGCGCCTTCCAGGGGCGTCTCGCCGGACTCGACCTGCCCTTTCGGGAAGTCCCAGTACTGGTAGGCGCGCAGCATCAGCAACCGCCAGTCGCCGGAGTCGTCGTCGCGGCGGATCACGGCGACCCCGGCCGAGAGCACGCGGACACCGCCGCGGTGACGGTTGCGTGGACGCCTAGCGGCCATGGCGGGCGGGGCTCAGCTCGTGGACCGCCTCCACCATGGCGGCCACGTGCTCCGGCGGGATCTGCGGATGGACCCCATGGCCGAGGTTGAAGACGTGTCCGGGACCGTCACCGAACTCCGCCAGAACGCGGGCGACCTGCTCGCGGATCACCGACGGACGGGCGTAGAGGATGCTCGGGTCGAGGTTGCCCTGCAGCGCCACGCGGTCACCGATGCGCCGGCGCGCCTCGCCCAGATCGATGGTCCAGTCCATGCCCAGGCCGTCGGCGCCGCAGTCGGCCATGGCCTCAAGCCACAGCCCGCCGCCCTTGGTGAAGAACACCACCGGCACCCGCCGGCCCTCGCGCTCGCGCACGAGTCCCTCGATGACACGCCGGGCGTAGGCCAGGGAGAACTCGCGGTAGGCGTCATGGGCCAGTGCCCCGCCCCAGGTGTCGAAGATCATCAGCGCCTGGGCGCCGGCGGCGCTCTGGGCGTTGAGATAGTCCGTGACGGCGTCGGCGGTGCGCGCGAGCAGGCGGTGCAGCGCGGCGGGCTCGTCGTAGGCCAGGGCCTTGATGTGGCGGAAGTCCCGGCTCGACCCGCCCTCGACCATGTAGGTCGCCAGCGTCCAGGGGCTGCCGCTGAAGCCGATCAGCGGGACCCGGCCCGCGAGCTCGCGGCGGATGACCGAGACAGCATCGGTGACGTAGGCGAGTTCCGTACCCACGTCCGGCTGCGGCAGGGCGTCGATGGCGGCGACGTCGCGCAGCGGGCGCTCGAAACGCGGGCCCTCGCCGGGCTCGAAATACAGTCCCAGGCCCATGGCGTCGGGCACGGTGAGGATGTCGGAGAACAGGATGGCAGCGTCCAGATCGAACCGCTCCAGGGGCTGGAGGGTGACCTCGCAGGCGAGGTCCGCGTTGCGGCACAGGTCCATGAAGCTGCCGGCATGCTGGCGCACACGGCGGTATTCGGGCAGATAGCGGCCGGCCTGGCGCATCAGCCAGACCGGGGTGCGGTCTACCGGCTCGCGTGCGAGCGCGCGCAGGAGTCGGTCGTTTTGGAGTTCACTCACGGTGGCGTCCCGGCCGGTTGGATGACGCGCGGCAGTGTATCACGCCAGGGTCGGCCGGCCCGGTACGCGCTGTCCTGCAGCCGTAGTGCGACCGCGGCGGCCGGGATCGGCCGCCGCTCAGGTGCACGGGCGCTGGCGGTTCACACCCCGAGGTAGGCGAGGATGCCCTTGGCCGCCTCGCGGCCCTCCCACACGGCGGTGACCACGAGGTCCGATCCGCGGACCATGTCGCCGCCGGCAAAGACCTTCTCGTTGCCGGTCTGGTAGGGGTAGCGCCCGGCCTTGTCGACGATCACGCGGTCGCGATCGTCCACGCCGATGGCGTTGGACTCGAACCACTCCGCCGGGCTCGGCCGGAAGCCGAAGGCGATGAGCACGCGGTCGGCGGGGATGACCTCCTCGGTGCCGGGCACGGGCTCCGGGCGCCGGCGGCCGCGCTCGTCCGGGGCGCCGAGCTGGGTCTCGATGACCTTCACGCCCTCGACCCGGCCGTCGCCCAGGATCTCCACGGGCTGGCGGTTCCAGCGGAACTGCACGCCCTCCTCCTTGGCGTTGTAGACCTCGCGGCGGGAGCCCGGCATGTTGGTCTCGTCGCGCCGGTAGGCGCAGGTCACGCTCTTGGCGCCCTGGCGCAGGGAGGTGCGGTTGCAGTCCATGGCAGTGTCGCCGCCGCCGAGGACCACCACGCGCTTGCCGCGCATGTCGATGTACTCCGAGCGGTCGCGCTCGAAGCCCATCAGGCGGTTGATGTTGGACACCAGGAAGGGCAGGGCCTCGTAGACACCCTCCTTGTCCTCGCCGGGGAAACCGCCGCGCATGTAGTTGTAGGTGCCCATGCCCAGGAACACCGCGTCGTATTCCTGCTCCAGGGTCTCGAAGCTGACGTCGCGCCCCACCTCGACGCCGAGGCGGAACTCGACGCCGGTGTACTCCATGATCTCGCGGCGCTTGGCGATGACCTCCTTCTCCAGCTTGAACGGCGGGATGCCGAAGGTCAGCAGGCCGCCGATCTCCGGGTAGCGATCGTAGACCACCGCGTCCACGCCGTTGCGCACGAGGATGTCCGCCGCGCCGAGGCCCGCCGGGCCGGCGCCGATGATGGCCGCGCGCCGGCCGGTGCGGACCACGCCGGACATGTCCGGGCGCCAGCCCTGCTTGAAGGCCTCGTCGGTGATGTAGCGCTCCACCGAGCCGATGGTCACCGCCCCGAAGCCGTCGTTAAGGGTGCAGGCGCCCTCGCAGAGACGGTCCTGGGGGCAGACCCGTCCGCACACCTCCGGCAGGGAGTTGGTCTTGTGGGAGAGCTCCGCCGCCTCGAAGAGGTTGCCCTCGGCGACCAGCTTCAGCCAGTTCGGGATGTAGTTGTGGACCGGGCACTTCCACTCGCAGTAGGGGTTGCCGCACTCCACGCAGCGGTCGGCCTGGGCGCCGGCCGTCTCGGCATCGAAGTTGCCGTAGATCTCCTTGAACTCGACCTTGCGGGCCGCTGCCGCCTTCTTCTCCGGGTCCTGACGGGGGACCTCGATGAACTGAAAGTTGTTACCCATAGCTCGCTTCGTCTCGGGGCGTGGCGGCACCGGGCCGCCACGCGCGGTTGTCGATCGCTCAGGCCGCCTGGCGCAGCGTATCCAGCACCTCGTGGATGTCCGCCGCCTTGGGCTTGACCAGCCAGAAACGCCCCACGTAATCGCGGAAGTTGTCGAGGACCTCGCGGCCCCACTCGGAGCCGGTTTCCTCCACGTACTCCTCGATCATGTCGCGGAGGTAGTGGCGGTGGGCCTCCATGGCCTCGGAGCGGATGCGGTGGATGTCGATGAGCTCGTGGTTGTAGCGGTCCACGAAGCGGTTCTCGAGATCCAGCACGAAGGCGAAGCCGCCGGTCATGCCTGCGCCGAAGTTCAGGCCGGTGGTGCCGAGCACGCAGACCACGCCGCCGGTCATGTACTCGCAGCCGTGATCGCCGATGCCCTCGACCACCGCGTGGGCGCCGGAGTTGCGCACCGCGAAGCGCTCGCCGGCGGTGCCGGCGGCGAAGAGCTTGCCGCCGGTGGCGCCGTACAGGCAGGTATTGCCGACGATGGCGGTCTCCTGGCTGGCGAAGGTGCTGCCCTGCGGCGGGTGGATGACCAGTTTGCCCCCGGCCATGCCCTTGCCCACGTAGTCGTTGGCGTCGCCGGCGAGGTGCATGTGCAGACCCGCGGCGTTCCACACCCCGAAGCTCTGGCCGGCGGTGCCGGTGAGCCGCAGGACGATGGGCTGCTCGGCCATGCCGAGGTTGCCGTAGCGCCGGGCGATCTCGCCGGACAGGCGCGCGCCGATGGAGCGGTTGTTGTTGCGCACCGTGTACTCGAACTCGCCGCCGGACTTGGCCTCGATGGCGGGCAGGGTGTCGCGCACCATCTGCTCGGCGAGCTCGCCCTTGTCGAAGGGCTCGTTGTGCGGCTCGAGGCAGTACTGGGGCTTGTCGTCGCCGAGGCCGCCGTCGGAGAGGATCGGCGAGAGGTCGAGCCGGGCCTGGCGGGCGGTCTCGGGCTCACGTTGCTCGAGCAGGTCCAGCCGGCCGATGAGTTCCTGGAGCGAGTGTACGCCGAGGGCGGCGAGGCGCTCGCGCACCTCCATCGCCACGAAGGTGAAGTAGTTGGCGATGCGCTCCGGGGTGCCCACGAAGTGCTTGAGCCGCAGGACCTTCTGCTGGGTCGCCACCCCCGTGGGGCAGTTGTTGAGGTGGCAGATGCGCAGGTACTTGCAGCCCATGGCCACCATCGGTGCGGTGCCGAAGCCGAAGCTCTCGGCGCCGAGGATGGCCGCCTTGATCACGTCCAGGCCGGTCTTCAGACCGCCGTCGGTCTGCAGCCGGACCTTGTCGCGCAGGTCGTTGGCCCGAAGGGTCTGGTGGGTCTCGGTCAGCCCGAGCTCCCAGGGCGTGCCCGCGTACTTCACCGAGGTGAGCGGGCTCGCGCCGGTGCCGCCGTCGTAGCCGGCGATGGTGATGAGGTCAGCGTATGCCTTGGCGACGCCTGCCGCCACCGTGCCCACGCCCGGCTCGGCGACGAGCTTCACCGAGACCAGTGCCTGCGGGTTGACCTGCTTGAGATCGAAGATGAGCTGCGCCAGGTCCTCGATGGAGTAGATGTCGTGGTGCGGCGGCGGCGAGATCAGCGCCACGCCGGGCTTGGAGTAGCGCAGCCGGGCGATCATTTCGTTGACCTTGTGCCCGGGCAGCTGGCCGCCCTCGCCGGGCTTGGCGCCCTGGGCGACCTTGATCTGCAGCACCTCGGCGTTGACCAGGTAGTGCGGGGTCACGCCGAAGCGGCCCGAGGCCACCTGCTTGATCTTGGACATGCGCTCGGTGCCGAAACGGGCCGGGTCCTCGCCGCCCTCGCCGGAGTTGGAGCGCCCGCCCAGGCGGTTCATGGCGATCGCCAGGGCCTCGTGGGCCTCGGGCGAGAGCGCACCGAGGGACATGCCCGCGGAGTCGAAGCGCTTGAGGATCTCGGTGAGCGGCTCGACCTGCTCCACCGGGATGGCCCGGGTGTCGTCCCTGAGCCGGAACATGTCGCGGAACGTCGCGACCGGGCGGCGGTTCACCGTCTCGGAGAACTCGCGGTAACGCGCGTACTCGCCGGTGTAGACCGCCTCCTGAAGGGTGCGCACCACGTCCGGGTTGAAGGCGTGGTACTCGCCGCCGTGGACGAACTTCAGCAGCCCGCCCTGATCCAGCGGCAGGCTGCGCCGCCAGGCCCGGGCATGGAGGTCGCGCTGGTCGCCCTCCAGGTCCGCGAAGCCCGCGCCCTGCACCCGGCTGACGGTGCCGGGGAAGCAGCGCTCGACCACCTCGTCCGCGAAGCCGACGATCTCGAAGAGCTGGGCGCCACGGTAGCTGGTGATGGTGGAGATCCCCATCTTGGAGAGGATCTTGTAGAGCCCCTTGTTGACGCCCTTGCGGTAGTTGCGCAGCAGCTCCGGCAGGGGCGAGCCCTTGAGCTGGCCGCTGCGGTTCATCTCCTGGATGACCTCGTAGGCCATGAACGGATAGACCGCCGTGGCGCCGTAGCCGATGAGCACCGCGCACTCGTGGGAGTTGCGGGCGGTGCCGGTGGCGACCACCAGGTTGGCGTCGCAGCGCAGGCCGCGGTGCACCAGGTGGTGGTGGACGGCGCCCGTGGCGAGCAGCGCGTGGACCGGGATGCGATTCTCGTCGAGGCCACGGTCGGAGAGCACGAGGATGGTGTGGCCATCGCGCACCAGCGACTCGGCGCGCTCGCAGATGGCGTCCAGTGCCTCCGCGAGCCCGCCTTCGCGGTCGTGGCTGAGGTCGATGATGCCGTGGCGGTACTCCTCGCCGGTCTCGGCGAGCAGGGCCTCGAACTTCTCGTCGGAGAGCACCGGCGAGTCGACGACCAGCCGCCGGGCGTGGGCCTCGGACTCCTCGAAGAGGTTCTTCTCGCGGCCGAAGCAGGTCTCCAGCGACATCACGATCTGCTCGCGCAGCGGGTCGATCGCCGGGTTGGTGACCTGGGCGAACTGCTGGCGGAAGCTGTCGTAGAGCGGCCGGACCTGCTTCGAGAGCACCGGCATGGGCGTGTCGTCGCCCATCGAGCCGACGGCCTCCTGGCCGCCCTGGGCGAGCACGCGCAGGACCTGGTCACGTTCCTCGAAGGTCACGCCGAACTGCTTCTGGTAGGCGCCGAGCTGGTCCGGGGCCAGACCGCGGCGCTCGCCGTGGCCGTTGAGCCGGGACTTGAGGTTGCGCGCGTGCTGCTGGAGCCAGCGCTTGTAGGGCTGGCGGTTCTTCAGCCGCTCGTCGATGTCGGCGGGCAGCAGCAGCTCGCCGGTCCCGGTGTCGGCGGCGAGCATCTCGCCCGGCTTGAGCCGGCCCTTGGAGACCACGTCCTCGGGGGCGTAGTCCCATACCCCGACCTCGGAGGCCAGGGTGATGTGGCGGTCGCGGGTGACCACCCAGCGCGCCGGGCGCAGGCCGTTGCGGTCGAGCGCGCAGGCGGCATGGCGGCCGTCGGTGAGCACGATGCCCGCGGGACCGTCCCAGGGCTCGATGTGCTGGGAGTGGTACTCGTAGAACGCGCGCAGGTCGGCGTCCATGGTGTCGACGTTCTGCCACGCCGGCGGCATCAGCAGCCGCATGGCGCGGAAGATGTCCATGCCGCCGGTGATGAGTACGTCGAGCATGTTGTCGAGGCTGGAGGAGTCCGAGCCTTCCAGATTCACCAGCGGCTGGATCGCCTCGATGTCGGGCAGCAGCGGGGTCTCGAACTTGTATGCCCGCGCCATGGCCCAGTTGCGGTTGCCCTTGATGGTGTTGATCTCGCCGTTATGTGCGAGGTAGCGGAAGGGCTGGGCGAGCCGCCACTGGGGCAGCGTGTTGGTCGAGAAGCGCTGGTGGAACACCACCATGGCGCTGGTCATGCGCTCATCCTGGAGGTCGCGGTAGAACGCCGGCAGGTATTCCGGCATCACCAGACCCTTGTAGGAGAGCACGCGACCGGAAAGGCTCGGCAGATAGAACTCCGGGTCGTCGTCCAGGGCCTTCTCGGCGGCGCGGCGGGCGAAGAACAGACGCCGCTCGAACTCGAGTTCGTCGATATCCGCCGGCGCGTTCACGAAGACCTGCTCGATGTGGGGCATAGAGGCGAGTGCCTGCTCGCCGCAGGCCTCGGGATCGATGGGGACCTCACGCCAGCCCGCCAGTGCCAGATCGTGCTCCGCGATGGCGGCGGCCAGGGCGTCGCGCGCGGCGCGGGCGCGGCCTTCGTCCTCGCGGGAGAGAAAGACACAGCCGGCGGCGAAGCGCTCGGCGAGCTCGATGCCGGCCTCGTCGGCGACGGTGCGCAGGAACGTCTGTGGGAGCTTCATCAGCAGGCCGCAGCCGTCTCCGGTCTTGCCGTCGGCGGCGACGGCGCCGCGGTGGGTGAGGCGGGTGAGCGCGCCGATGGCGGTCTCGATCAGCCAGTGGCTGGCCTCGCCGTCCATGTGGGCGATCAGGCCGAAGCCGCAGTTGTCCTTCTCGAATTCCGGGCGATACAGCGTCGCCTTCTTGAAGTCGTGATGGTTCACGGGAGATAGCCTCTGCGTGTTGGGCCGTGGGGGCGCTCGCCGGGTGAGCTGTCTTTGCCGTTCTTCTGGCGGGCTCGGTGGGGCGGGCGCACCCCCCGTTTGACGCTTTGCCGGCGCCCGTGGGCCGCCGCGTTCTTGCCGCCCCGAAGGGCGGTCGTCACGGGGTGCGGTGGCCGGACGCCGGTGCCCATTTTTTTGGGCAAATGGCTGGGCAGAATACCCGCTGCGGGGCGTGTTCGTAAAGAGGCAAGCCGGGTTGCACGGCGCCGGGACGGGCTCAGGCGAGGCGGCGGGGGTCGTGCAGCCGCTCGTGCTCGGCGATGGCGAAACGGTCGGTCATGCCGGCGATGTAGTCGGCCACGGCCCGGGCGCGTCCCCGCTCGCCGAGGCGCTGTTCGAGAGTGCGTGCGCTCTCGTGGGCCTGGGGCGGGAGCAGCTGGGGGTCGCCATGCAGGAGGGTGAAGAGCTCCTCGATCACCCGCTGGGCCTTCGTGGTCATGCGGTGGACGCGGTAGTGGCGGTAGAGGTTGTGGAAGAGGAAGTGTTTGAGCCCGCGGTGGGCCTCGGCCATCTCCGGGCTGAATGCCGCGAGGGGGGCTTCCGCGGTGCGCACGGCGTCGGCGTCGACGGGGGCGGCGGCCTCGACCCGGGTGCGGGTGGTGGTGATCAGGTCGTCGACCTGATGGCTGATGAGGTGGCGTACGGTCTGGTAGATCGTACGCCGTGCGTCCAGGCCCGGGTGACTCTCGCGCACGTGGGTGAGGATCTCTCCCACCAGCGGCACCTCGATAAGCGCGTCGAGTTCGAGCAGGCCGGCGCGAAGGCCGTCGTCGACGTCGTGGCTGTTGTAGGCAATCTCGTCGGCGAGGTTGGTGAGCTGCGCCTCCAGGCTGGGGTGGGTGCCGTCGAGGAAGCGTTGGCCCACGTCGCCCAGGCGCTCGGCGTGGCGGCGCGCGCAGCGCTTGAGCACGCCCTCGCGGGTCTCGAAGGTGAGGTTGAGACCGTCGAATTCCGCGTAACGCTGCTCCAGGCTGTCGACCACCCGCAGGGACTGGAGGTTGTGCTCGAAGCCGCCGTGGTCGCGCATGCAGCGGTTGAGCGCCTCCTGGCCGGCGTGGCCGAAGGGGGTGTGGCCGAGGTCGTGGGCGAGGGCGATGGCCTCGACGAGGTCCTCGTTCAGGCCCAGGGCCCGGGCCATCGTGCGGGCGACCTGGTTGACCTCCAGGGAATGGGTGAGCCGGGTGCGGAAGAGGTCGCCCTCGTGGTTCAGGAAGACCTGGGTCTTGTACTCCAGGCGCCGGAACGCGCCGGCGTGGATGATCCGGTCGCGGTCGCGCTGGTACTCGCTGCGCCACTCCGGTGCCGGCTCCGGGTGGCGCCGGCCGCGGCTCGTGCGCACCGCCCAGGGGGCGAGGCCGTCGTGCGCGTCGGGGCGGGTCACGGCAGGGGGCTCGGCGGGCGGTGCATGGGCGGGACCTCGCGGTTCATTCCGCCCCGGGGGCCTCGAGGTATTCGGCGAGGGTCGCCTCCAGGGCGGCGTCGTCGAATCCGCCGGTCACCATGGCGTTGCCGATACCCTCGAGCAGGACCAGGCGCAGCCGTCCGCCTCGGGCCTTCTTGTCGATCTCCATGCACCCGCGGAAGCGCCCGGCGTCGACCGCCGGGGGACGGGTCGGCAGGCCGGCGGCCGCGATGAGGTCGTGGATGCGCTGGAATGCGGTGCGCGCCATGCGGCCCTCGCGAACGGACATCCAGGCCGCCATGCATATCCCCGCGGCCACCGCCTCGCCGTGGAGCCAGTCGGTATAGCCGGTGACGGTCTCGATGGCATGGCCGAATGTGTGGCCGAGATTGAGCAGCGCACGCTGTCCCGTCTCGCGCTCGTCCGCGGCGACCACGCGTGCCTTGTCGCGGCAGGATTGCTCGATGACGTGGGCGAGGGCCTCCGGATCGCGGGCGAGAACCTCGTCGAGGTGGCGCTGCAGCCACTGGAAGAAGGCGTAGTCCTGGATTACCCCGTACTTGATGACCTCCGCCAGACCGGCGCGGAACTCGCGTTCCGGCAGGCTCTCGAGGGTGGCGGTATCGGCGAGCACCAGCCGCGGCTGGTGGAAGGCGCCGATCATGTTCTTGCCTTCCGGGTGGTTCACAGCCGTCTTTCCGCCCACGGAGGAATCCACCATGGCGAGCAGGGTCGTCGGTACCTGGATGAAGTCGACACCGCGCTGGTAGGTGGCCGCGGCGAAGCCGGTGAGGTCGCCGATCACGCCGCCGCCTAGGGCGAGCAGGGTGGCGCTGCGGTCGAAGCGTGCGGCGACCAGGGCGTCGTAGACCCGTTCCAGGGTGGCGAGGGTCTTGTACGCCTCTCCGTCCGGCAGCACCAGCGTTTCCACGTGGCGGTCGTACAGCGCGGTGCGCACGGCCTGGAGGTACAGCGGGGCCACGGTCTCGTTGGTCACAATGAGGACCTGATCGCCGCGCAGCTGCCGGGTGAACGCCTCGCCGCCGAGCAGGCCGTGACCAATGGTGATGGGATAGCCGCGCTCGGCGAGATCCACGTGAACGGTTCGGGGCGTTGCGGTCACGGCGCGATCCTTTCGAGTTGTTGCACGATGCCCTCGACCACAGCATCCACACTGCCCTGGTCCGTGTCCACCACCACGTCCGCGAGGCCCTCGTAGAGCGGCGCGCGTTCCGCCATGAGCGCCTCCAGGCGGGCTTTGGGGTCTTCGGTGCGTAGTAGCGGACGGTCGCTGTCGTGTACACGGGCGAGCTGCGTGGCGAGCCCGATGCGCAGGTAGACCACCCGCCCTCGGCCGCCGAGCAGCCGCCGGTTCGAGGCGTCGAGCACCGCGCCACCGCCGGTGGCCAGAACGGTGCCGTGACGCTGGGTCAGCTCGTCGAGCAGCCGCGACTCCCGGGTGCGGAAGCCGGCCTCCCCCTCGATGTCGAAGATGCGCGGGATGTCGACCCCGGTACGCTCCTCGAGGGCGGCGTCGCAGTCAATGAAATCAAAACCGAGCCGGCGCGCGAGGCGCCGGCCGATGGTGCTCTTGCCGGCCCCCATCGGGCCGATCAGGAAAACGGAAGCGGAACTCTTGCGCATGGACAGGTGGTAACGCCGTGGTTGAGCGGACAGGCGGGGCGGCTGCCTCGCCGCTTTCAGTCACGGACTATACTAACCGGCCGCCGGGTGCCGCCACCGCTTTCGCGGCGGCGGCACCGGATATCAGCGCTTGACGTTGACGGCTTCGTCCAGGATCCGCGGGGTCACGAAGATGAGCAGCTCGCGGTTGTCATCCACGCGCGTGCGGGAGCGGAAGAGGTTGCCGATGACCGGCAGCTCGCCGAAGAACGGCACCCGCTCGACGTCGTTGCGCTTGGTGCGCTCGTAGACACCACCGAGCACGACGGTCTCCCCGTTGTCGACCAGGACCTGGGTGCCCACGGCCTGGGTGTCGATGGCTGGGCCTTCCTCGGTGGTGTCGCCGCGGCTGTCCTTGGAGACCTCGAGGTCCAGCAGGACCCGGTCGTCCGGGGTGATCTGCGGGGTCACCGTCAGCCCGAGCACCGCCTCCTTGAACTCGACGTTGGTGGCGCCGCTGGACGTGGACTCCTGGTAGGGGATTTCCTCACCCTGCTTGATGTAGGCCTCCTTCTGGTTGGCCGTGATCACCTTCGGCGAGGAGATGATCTGGCCGCGGCCCTCGCTTTCCATGGCGGAGAGCTCGAGCTGCAGGAGGTAGCTGCCGAGCTTGCCGACGGCGAGGCCCAGCGAGGACGTCGCGTCCGCCGCCGGCAGATCGACCATCAGGCCTTCGCTGTCGTCGACGGTGAAGCCGGTCGGGGTGCCTGTCTCGTAACCGTTGCCCTGGGTGCCGCCGACGATGAGGCCGCCGTCGCCGGTGAGGTCGCTCGTGCGCTTGGACAGGCCGAACTGGACGCCGAGCTCGTGGGAGAAGCTCTCCTCGGCGATGACCACGCGGGACTCGATCAGGACCTGGCGTACCGGGATGTCGAGCCGGTTGACCATCCGGCGGATATCGCTGATGTTCGCCGCGGTGTCCTGAACGATCAGGGTGTTGGTGCGCTCGTCAATGGTGACGCTGCCGCGCTCGGAGAGCAGTGACTGGCCCTCGGAGCCGCGGATCAGCGAGGCGAGCTGCGTGGCCTTGGCATAGTTCACCTGGATGAACTCGGAGCGCAGCGGCGCGAGCTCTTCCTGCTGGCGCTGGGCCTCGGCGATCAGGCGCTGGCGCTCGGCGATCTCCGCCGCCGGGGCGACCCACACGACGTTGCCGGTGCGGCGCATGTCGAGCCCCTTGGCGCGGAGGATGATGTCCAGGGCCTGATCCCACGGTACGTCCTGCAGGCGCAGGGTGATGCTGCCGCTGACGCTGTCGCTGACGACCATGTTGAGGCCCGTGAAATCCGCGAGGAGCTGGAGTACGGAGCGGACCTCGATGTCCTGGAAGTTCAGCGAGAGCTTCTCGCCGGTGTACTCTTTCTCCTTGCGCTTGCCGTCCTGCTCCTCCGGGGTGAAGGGGCGGACCTCGATGGTGAACACCCCGTCGGCCTGGTAGGCGACCTGCTCGAACTCCTGGCCGGCCGCGATGGTCACACGGGTGCCGTCCCCGTGCTGGCGCGTCTCGATAGTGCTGACCGGTGTGGCGAAGTCGGTGACATCGAGCCGCCGGTGCAGCCGGTCGGGACTGGCGGCGCCCATGAAGTCGGCGATGACGGAGTTGCCCTGGCGCTCCACGTCCACCGGGATGCCGGGGTCGCTGAGACTGATCTGTACCCGCCCGGCGCCTTCCTCTCCGCGGGTGAAGTCCACCTTGGTAATCCGGGCGCCGGTCGGCGCATTCGTCGAAGTGCCCGCGGTGCCGGCGGTACCGTCGCCGGAGTCGTTGGACGCCGTCCTGGCGCCCGGGGCGGCGAGCAGCACGCGCACCGTGTTGCCGGATCGGGTGATGTCGTAGGGCACCATGCGGGTGAGGCCGATCACCGCGCGCAGGCGGTTGCCGCCCTTGGCGGTCGCTACGTCCTCGACAGCGCCAACACCGATGTCCAGACGGCGCTTGCCGGAGGTGTTGGTAGTGCCCTCGAAGTCCAGGGCGACGCGGGCCGGATCCACCGTGCGGAAGCTGCGCGGCTCGGGCGCCGTGCCGTCGAAGGTGAATGTGACGCGCACGCGGTCGCCCGAGAGGGTGGCGTAGTCCATGCTGGTGAGGCTGGCGGCGAGCGCCGTACCGACGGGCAGGAGCGCGAGCACCACGGCGATGATGAGGGCGCCGAGAAGGCCGGCCGCCGTGCGCTGGCGCGAGGCGGGCGTGAGGTTGGTCCGTTCTTGTCTCATTTCGGTCTCAGCTCCCGAGAAATCAGTCCTTGAGTGCCAGTTCCGACTGGCGCCTCTCCCAGTCGCCGTTGGCCTTCTGCACGAGCTCGCGAAGCTCGATCGCCGTGGGCGTGATGGCCGTTATGCGGCCATAGTTCTGCCCCATGTAGTTGCCGATCTGCACCCTGTGGATGGTGCCGTCCGGCGCCTGGACGAGGGCCCAGAGCTCGTTGTTCCGCGAGAGCGTGCCCACATAGGCGAGCGCGTCCAGCGGAAAGCCCTCGAGCGCCTCGCGCGGGCGTGTCGGGTCCGGCTTCGGCCCGGCGTTGGAGCCGCCCTGGTCGACCTCCGGCTGCGCGAACGACAGTGCGCGGAATGGGTTGCGCAGAGGCTGATCCGGGTAGGTGTAGCCCTCGAACGGCTCCATGTGGGGGATCGGCTCGATGTCCCCGCCCGGCCGCGCCTTGACCTTGGCGACGTACTCGCGCAGCCCGCTCATGTCCTCGTTGCAGCCGGCCAGCGCCAGGCCGGCAACCGTTGCGATGACGGCGACGCGCAGTCCCGGCCACCGGTGAATGCTCATCCCCCGCCCTCCGTGTCGAGGTACCAGTAGGTGCGCGCGGTCAGGTTCATGACGAGCTCGCCGTCATCGCTCTTGTCGCCGCTGTCGGAATTGATCGAGACATCGTGCAGGGTCACGATGCGCGGCAGGTTGGCCACGCCGCTGATGAACTGCGCGAACTCGTGATAGGTGCCCCGCACCCGGATGCTGACGGGAAGCTCGGCATAGAATTCCCGCTTGATGGACGACTGCGGCTTGAACAGCTCGAACGCCAGTCCGGCGCTCAGCCCGGTCTCGGAAATGTCCACCAGCAGCCGTGCGACCTCGGCACGGCTGGGGAGCTGGCTGAGCATGGCGCCGAAGGACTCGCGCATCTGGGCGAGCTGTTTCTCGTAGGCCTCGAGGTTGGCCGCGCGTTCCTGTTTCTTCTCGAATTCCTGTCGCAGGTCCTGCTCCTTGGAGCGGACCTGGGCGAGCTCGTCGCGCTGGTCCTGCCAGTCGAAGTACCAGCCGGCGCCGGCGATGACGGCGACGACGAGCACCAGTGAGACGAGCTTCGCCCCCAGGGGCCAGCCGCCGGGGTTGTTGAGGTCCAGGTTGCGGTACTGTTCCAGACTCATCCGGCGTCCCCCTCACCGTCGGCCTTGTTGTCGGCGGCGGTCTCACGGACCTTGAGGGTGAAATCGCTGACCCGGCGGCCGTTACGTTCCTCGACCTCGATGACCGTCAGGTCCGGGTCGGTCATCCAGGGTGAGCCATTGAGGTTCTCCATGTAGCTGGAGACCCGGGCGTTGGATTCGGCGAGGCCGTCGATGGTGATGCTGTCGTCCTTTTCAACGAGCTTGTCGAGGTAGAGGCCGTCCGGGAGGGTCTCCGACCACTGCTCGAACAGGTGCACGATCTGCGGGCGCCCGTGCTGGAGCTTCTGGATGACCTCCATGCGCGAGATCAGCCGCTGCTTTGTCTCCTCGAGCTTGCGGATCTTGGCGATCCGCTGGTCGAGCCGGGATATCTCGGTACGCAGCAGGTCGTTGCGCTCCTGCTGGTAGTCGATGCGGCCGGCGAAGTACATGTGTACGCCGCCCCAGACCAGGGCGCCGACCACCACTGCCGCACCGAGCATGCCGTAGAAGCGTTGCTGGCGGCGCTTGCGCGCGGCTTCCCGCCAGGGTAGGAGGTTTATCCGGGTACTCATGGTCAGTCGAAGCTCCGCATCGCCAGCCCGCAGGCGATAAGCAGTGCCGGCGCGTCCTCGGTCAGTGCATCCTTGCCGACCCGTGAGGCGGCCGACATGCTCGCGAACGGGTTGGCGACGTGGACGGGGATGCCTACCTCCCGTTCCGCCTCCTCGGCCACGCCGGGGATGCTCGCGCAGCCGCCGGCGAGCAGGACGTGATCGACGCTGCCCTGCTGGCCGGCGCCGTAGAAGAACTGCAGCGAACGGGTGATCTGCTGGACCATGGCCTCGCGGAACGGCGCCAGTACCTCGTGCTCGTATTCGTCGCCGAGTCCGCCCTGGCGCTTGGCACGTCCGGCCTCGGCATAGCTCATGTCGAAGCGGCGCATGATCTCCTCGGTGAGCTGCCGCCCGCCGAAGACCTGGTCCCGCGTGTAGGTGATGCGTTCGCCCTCGAGGACGGTGAGGGTGGACATGGTCGCGCCGATGTCCATGACCGCGATGGTCTGCTCGCCCTCGCCCTCGAGGGACTGGATGATGGGCTCGCAGGCGCGCTCGACCGCGAAGCTCTCGACGTCGACCACCTTGGGCTTGATGCCGGCGGATTCGAGGGCGTCGACACGGATCTCGACGTTCTCGCTGCGGGAGGCGACCAGCAGGACCTCGATCTCGTCGTCGCCGCCCTGACGGGCCGGGCCGAGGACCTCGAAATCCAGGTCCACTTCCTCGAGGGGGTAGGGGACGTACTGCTCCGCCTGCAGGTTGACCTGGGACTCGATGTCCTCGTCGCTGGCGCTCTTCGGGAGGGTGAGGATGCGGCTGATCGCCGACGAGCCGGGCACGGCCACGGCGGCGTCGTGAAGCTTCGTGCGCGAGCGCTTGACGGCCCCCTTGATCGCCCGCGACACGGCCTCGAGATCGGTGATGTTCTTCTCGACCACTGCGTTCTGCGGCAATGGCTCGACCGCGTAGCTCTCCACGCGATAGCCCCTACCCTGACGACTCAGCTCTATCAGCTTGATGGCGGACGAGCTGATGTCCAGCCCCAGCAGTGGCGAAGACTTCTTCCTGAAGAGTGCCACTATTTTTCCTTATTGCATTATCATTTACAGACAATTGTTGTGTCTGTATTCAAACGCAGCCCCGCACGGAGTTCAAGATAAATACGTCACGCTGTGAACACCGGATGATATCGATCAATCCGTGAGCAGCATGGCACGGCTTTGGCGGGTTGTCACTCAGTTGTGCCGGGCTGCGTAACCCCGCACGTCGGCGTATCGGAAGGCGGTGATATACTCCTGCTTCAGGCGCAGACTCAACCCCACGGCCCGGAACGGCAATAGTCTATGAGATCCCTGTTGCGCGTGTTGAAGTACGCCCTCGCCTCGGTCGCGGCGCTGGGGCTCGCCGGTGTGGTCACCGCCGCCGTCGGCTATTATCTCCTCGCCCCCGATCTGCCGCCGGTGGAGCGGCTGCGGGAGGTGGAGTTCCAGCAGCCCCTGCGCGTGTACACGCGGGACGGGGCGCTGATCGGGGAGTTCGGCAGTCAGCGGCGTATCCCGTTGCGTTACGGTGAGTTCCCTCCGAAGCTGATCAACGCCTTTATCGCCGCCGAGGACCAGCGCTTCTTCGAGCATCCGGGCGTGGACTACCAGGGCATCATGCGCGCGGTCTGGCACCTGGTGCGCACGGGTGAGAAGGGGCCGGGCGGCAGCACCATCACGATGCAGGTGGCGCGCAACTTCTTCCTCTCGCCGGAGCAGACCTACATCCGCAAGGCCCGCGAGATCCTCCTCGCCCTGGAGATCGACCGACTCCTCCCGAAGGAGGAGATCATGGCGCTGTATCTCAACAAGATCTATCTGGGCGAGGGCGCCTACGGGGCGGCCGCGGCCGCGCAGATCTACTACGGCCGCAAGCCCTCCGGGCTGACGCTCGCGGAGACGGCGATGATCGCCGGGCTGCCCAAGGCGCCGTCGGCCTGGAACCCGGTGGCGAACCCGGATCGCGCGGTGGAGCGGCGCAACTACGTCCTGCGCCGGATGCACGAGCAGGGCATGATCGACGACAGCGCCTACCGCGAGGCACGGCAGGCGCCGGTCACTGCCGAGGTCCATCGCGTGCGCCCCGAAGTGTCCGCGCCCTACGTGGCCGAGGCGGTGCGCCGGCGGCTGGTCCAGCGTTTCGGCGAGGAGGCCGCCTACACCCGCGGCTACCGGGTTTACACCACTATCAGTGCCGATCGCCAGCGGGCCGCGCAGAGCGCCTTGCGCAAGGCGCTGCACGGCTACGACGAGCGCCACGGCTGGCGCGGTCCGGCAGGACACTGGGAGCTCGGCGAGTCCCCGGACGCCGAGGCGTTGCGCGAGCGTCTGGATGACAACTATCCCGGTGTGGCCTCCCTGACCAACGCGGTGGTGACAGGGATCGGTGAGGATGCCGTGACCGTGGTCTCCGCCGACCGTGGGGAGGCGTGGCAGCTCCCGTTCGATGCGATGGCCTGGGCGCGGCCGTTCGTGAACCGCCAGGTCGTGGGTAAGAAGCCCGGCGGACCGGGGGATGTCCTTGAGCGCGGCGACGTCATCCGGGTGCGCGATACCGATGAAGGCCCCCGCCTCGCCCAGGTGCCCGAGGCCCAGGGGGCGCTGGTCTCGCTGCGCCCGGAGGACGGTGCGGTGGAGGCGCTGGTGGGCGGCTACGATTTCGGGCTGTCCAAGTTTAACCGTGTCCTCCAGGCCAGGCGTCAGCCCGGGTCCGCGTTCAAGCCGCTGATCTATTCCGCCGCCCTGGCAAACGGCTTCACGCCGGCGACGCTGGTCAACGATGCGCCGGTCGTCTTCCATGACCCGTCACTCGAGTCGACCTGGCGTCCGGAGAATTACAGCCAGAAGTTTTACGGGCCGACGCGCCTGCGCCAGGCGCTGATCCATTCGCGCAACCTGGTCTCCATCCGTGTCCTGCGCCGGGTGGGTATCGGCCCGGCGCTGGCGCATCTCGCGCGTTTCGGCCTCGACCCGGAGGCGCTGCCCCACAATCTGTCACTCGCGCTGGGCACCGCGAGCCTCACCCCGATGCAGCTCGCGCGCGCGTATACCGTGTTCTCCAACGGCGGCTATCTGGTGGATCCCTACCTCATCGACCGCGTGGAGAACGATGTCGGCGAGGTGGTCTACGAGCCGGTCCGGCTGCGCGTCTGCGACGACGGCTGCCCCAGCGGTCATGCCGTGACCGCCGAGGGGGCGGCGCGCTCCGCCGCCGACCAGGGCATGATGCAGACGGCGCTGGCGGACGTGATGCCGCTACCCGAGCGAACGCAGAGCATCCTGCCGGCACCGCGGGTGCTGCCCGCCGACAACGCCTGGCTGATAACCAGCATGATGCAGGACGTGATCCGTCAAGGCACCGGCCGTGGAGCCCTGGTGCTGGATCGCGACGACCTCTCCGGCAAGACCGGCACCACCAACGATCAGGTCGACGCCTGGTTCTCCGGCTTCAATCATTCCCTCGTGACCACCTCATGGGTGGGCTTCGACGAGTCCCGGCCGCTTGGCCGCGCGGAGACCGGTGCCCGGGCAGCGCTGCCGATGTGGATCGACTACATGGGGGCGGCCCTGGAGGGCGAGCCGTCCTCCACCCTTTCGCAACCCCCGGGGATCGTCAGTGTCGGCATCAACCCGGAGAGCGGGCTGGTCGCCCGGGAGGGCTCGGAATCGATGACCGAGTATTTCCGTGAGGGCAACGTGCCGGACCGCGAGCCGCCGAATGCCGGTGGTGGCTACGGTAGCACCGCGGACGGCTCGTCGAGCGGTTCTGGCGGTGGCAAGACACTGTTCTGAGTACGCCATGGTGAAACGACAGGCTACCCGCGCCGAACGCATGCGCGAGCGCCTGACCCAGGAGGCGGCCCGCATCATGGTCGAGCAGGGGGTCAAGGATTTCCAGCTCGCCAAGCGCAAGGCCGCTGAACGGCTGGGTGCGCCGGATACCCGTAACCTGCCGCAGAACCGCGAGATACAGGCGGCGGTGGAGGACTACCAGCGGCTGTTCGGCGGCGCGGCCCAGCGCAATCGCCTGCGTACGCTGCGCGAGGCGGCGCTGGAGGCGATGCGCTTTTTCGCCCGTTTTGAGCCGCGGCTGGTGGGCGGGGTGCTTGACGGTACGGCCGGCGAGTTCTCCGACGTGCACCTGCACGTGTTCGCGGACACGCCGGAGGAGCTGGTGCTCTTCCTGGTCGAGAACGACATCCCCTTCGACATCGACGAGCGGCGTTTCCGTTTCGGCGAGAGCTACGTCTTCCAGCCGGTCTACCGTTTCGCCGCGGGGGATGCGCGCTTCGATCTGACCCTGTTCGACCGCCGCGGGCTGCGCCAGGCCCCGAACAGCCACGTAGACGGCCAGGCGATGCGCCGGGCCGGTGTCGCCGAGCTCGAGCGCCTGCTCGCGGACCCGCCGGAGCCGGAGGCGCTGTAGCCGGGAGCGGGGCGCCCAAAAGAGAGAGGCCCGGCGGTGCCGGGCCTCTCGGACGGTCGTCCTGGACGTGGCCGGCGCTCAGGTGCGCCGGTGCAGCGGCACGTAGTCGCGTTTCGCCGCACCGGTGTAGAGCTGGCGCGGGCGGCCGATACGCTGCTCCGGATCGGCGACCATCTCCATCCACTGCGCGATCCAGCCCGGGGTCCGGCCCAGGGCGAAGAGCACCGTGAAGAACTCCGTGGGGATGCCCAGCGCGCGGTAGATGATCCCCGAGTAGAAGTCCACGTTGGGATAGAGCTTGCGCTCGACGAAGTAGTCGTCGGCCAGCGCGATCTCCTCGAGCTTCATCGCGAGCTCGAGCTGCGGGTCGCCGCCCATGCCGAGCTCCGCGAGCACGTCGTGGCAGGCCTTGCGGATCACGGTGGCGCGCGGGTCGTGGTTCTTGTAGACCCGGTGGCCGAAGCCCATGAGGCGGAACGGGTCGTCCTTGTCCTTGGCCTTCTCGATGAACTTCGGCACGTTCTTCACGTCGCCGATCTCCTCGAGCATGTTCAGCACCGCCTCGTTGGCGCCGCCGTGGGCGGGTCCCCACAGGGCCGCGCAGCCGGAGGCGATGGCGGCAAAGGGATTGGTGCCGGTGCTGCCGGCGAGCCGAACCGTGGAGGTGCTGGCGTTCTGCTCGTGGTCCGCGTGGAGGATGAGCAGCTGGTCCAGGGCCTTCTCCGCCACCGGGTTGATCTCGTAGTCCTCGGTGGGCCGGGCAAAGAGCATGTTCAGCAGGTTGCCCGTATAGGAGAGGTGGTTCTGCGGATAGACGAAGGGCTCGCCCATCATGTGCTTGAACGCCGCCGCGGCGATGGTCGGCATCTTGGCGATGATCCGGTGGGCGCACAGGGTGCGGTTCTCCGGGTCATTGATGTCGATGGTGTCGTGGTAGAACGCCGACAGGGAGCCGACCACGCCGGTGAGCATCGCCATCGGGTGGGCGTTGTAGTGAAAGCCGTTGAAGAAGTTCTTCAGGCTCTCGTTGACCATCGTGTGCCGGGTGATGGACTCGGAGAATCCCTCGAGCTCGCCCTGGCGCGGCAGCTCCCCGTTGAGCAGCAGGTAGGAGACCTCTAGGAACGAGCTCTGCTCGGCGAGCTGGTCGATCGGGTAGCCGCGGTAGAGCAGTGTCCCCTTGTCGCCGTCGATGAAGGTGATGTCGCTGCGGCAGCTGGCCGTGGAGGTGAAGCCGGGGTCGTAGGTGAACCGGCTGGTCTGCTGATACAGCGCCTTGATGTCGATCACGTCCGGACCATGGGTCCCCTCACGCACGGGGAAATCCACCTTCTCTCCCGTGCTGTTGTCGGTCAGCGTGACGGTCTTCTCGGACATGGATAGCACTCCTGATTGGTACGGCGCCCGGTGCTGCGGCTCGCTCCGCGTGAAACGCGGCGTCGCCCGCGCCGGCGCTGGACGCCGGTGTCCCGCATGTGGTGACGACTTCGCCCGGGGGCGCGTCGACGAGGCTCAACGACCGGCGCCGGCCGGCTCCCGTGGGGCTGAGGGATGAGGGCAGCGGCGGGCCGTCAGGACAGGGCCGCGGAGATACTATCAATAATCCCAATAAGCGGGAAGCTTAACCGCCAGATTAGGTGATGATCGCGGGGCGGGTACGAAAAAAAGGGGCGCCACCCTGGTGGCACCCCTTTCTCTCCGGGATCCGGAGGGCCGGCTTACTTGCCCTTGGCCATGTTTCCGTAGCGCTTGCGGAACTGGTCCACCCGGCCGCCGCTGGAGAGCACGCGCTGCTTGCCGGTGAAGAACGGATGGCTCTTGCTGGAGACCTCGACGCGGACCAGCGGATACTCCTGGCCGTCCTCCCAGGTGATCGTCTCCTCGGTCCGGACCGTGGAGCGGGTCTTGAACGCGAAATCCGCGGACGGGTCCTGGAAGACCACTTCGCGGTACTCGGGATGGATGTCCTTCTTCATGCCGTCACCTTGATCTTGCGCGTGGCCCCGGACTGCGACCCGGGGGTTGCGAGCCGATGGAAACGCGCGATGGTAGTCCATCCGTCACTCGGGGACAACCACCGTGCGGCGGTCAGCGCCGGCGGGAGGGGAAGGGGAGTATCCGGCCCGGCGGCCGTGGGGGCGCCGGTTCGCCTGCCAGGGCGTTGAGCCGTTCCGTGAGTCCGCCGGGGCCGGCAAAGCTGCGCCACATCATCCGGTGCAGACGCACGCAGGCGTCCACGGGGTTGGCTGCGCGCTCGCGCTCGCGGTCGATGCGCCACTGGAGGCGCCGCAGCCGCACGGTGCGCCGGCCCGGTAGTGCCATTATGGCCGCCTCCAGGGCCGCCCGCCGGCGGTGCTCGAAGGCCTCCGGCCGGCTGCGGGCCAGCTCGGCCCATTCGTCGAAATCGAAGCGCTCGCCGCCCATTCCGGAGCCCTCCCCTTATGATCCTCTCAGCGCTCCCTTCGGGCCGATGTGGGCGCCGATGCTGCGGCGTTACTCACCGCGCATGTCGCCCGGCTGCGCCGCGCGACTCGCGTCCCGCCCCATCGGCTGACGCATGACCGGGCCGCCGGGAAGACGTATCCCAAAAGATAGCAGCGGGGCGACAGGGCAAGGGCGGCGGCCCGGGCGGGGGTGACGGACGGCCGGGACGGCCCGCCCCAGCGGTGGCTGGGCGCGGCGCCGCAGGATTGGCATACTGGCCGGCCTTTACGCGGGGCCTCACGCACGGGAGTTGCCGACGATGTACATGGCGGTCAAGCACATCCATCTCACCACCGTAGCGATCACGCTCGCGCTGTTCCTGCTGCGCGGGGGCTGGATGATCGCGGGTTCAACGATGCTGCAGCGCCGCTGGGTGCGCATCCTGCCCCACGTCAACGATACGGTGCTGCTGATCAGCGCGCTGTGGCTGGCGATCTCCGTGTACAGCTACCCGATGGTGCCCCATGCGTGGATCACGGCGAAGATCGTGGGGCTGTTGGCCTACATCGCCCTCGGGACGATCGCACTCAAGCGCGGGCGGACCTTCGGCGTCCGGCTGACGGCGTTTGCGGGTGCGCTGGTGGTCTTCGCCTACATCGTGCACACGGCGCTGACACGCTCGCCCTGGCCATTCTGACGGCCGCCGGCTCAGTCGTCGTCGCGGGCGACGTCCACGCGTTCGGGCTGGCCGTCCGGGGTGAGCGCGAGCCGGAACTCGATGGGGCGGCAGCACACCTGGCAGTCCTCGATGTAGGTCTGGGCGCCCGCCGACCAGTCCACCAGGGTGGTCACGGGCTCGCCGCAGTAGGGGCACTCGATGGTGATCTCCTCGGTCATCGCGGTCATGAGGGCTCCGGCAGGAAGCAGGCGAGCAGGTCGTTGAGGAACAGCTGTCCGCGCTCCGTGGGGCGGAGCGTATCGGGGTCGTCCGCCATCAGCCCGAGGGCGACGGCGCGTCCGCGTCCGGACTCGAACGCCGACAGCGGCATTCCCGCGCGCTCGCAGGCGCTGCCGGCAGCGATCCCGTCCGGCAGGCGCATGGCGTTCATCATCAGCTCCAGCACCCGCTCGTCGTCGTTGAGGTCGCGCCAGGTGGCCGGGCCCCGCGTGGGCGCGCTCATGTACTGGCGCGGCATGTGATGGCGCTGGTAGCGCCGGATCGTGCCGTCGGCTAGGGTGAGCTTGCCGTGGGCGCCGGCGCCGATGGCGAGGTAGTCACCGAAGCGCCAGTAGTTGAGGTTGTGCCGGCACTCGTGCCCCGGCCGGGACCACGCGGACACCTCGTAGCGCCGGTAGCCCGCCTCGCGCAGGCGCGCGTGGACGCGCTCCTGGATGTCGAAGGCCGCGTCCTCGTCCGGCAACGCCGGCGGGCGCGCGGCGAACGCGGTGCCGGGCTCCAGGGTGAGCTGATAGCAGGACAGGTGCGGGGCGTCCAGCGCGATCAGTGCCCGGGCGTCCGCCTCGGCCGTCTCCGGCGTCTGCCCCGGCAGGGCGTACATGAGGTCGAGGTTGTGGCTGGCGAGCCCCGCGGCGGCAAGCTCGCGGGCGGCGGCGCGCGCCTCGTCCGGCCCGTGGATGCGCCCGAGCGTGTGCAGCTGGGCGGCGTCGAGGCTCTGTACGCCGAGGGAGACACGGGTCACGCCGGCCTCCCGGTAGGCGGCGAAGCGGCCGGTCTCGGCGGTACCGGGGTTCGCCTCCAGGGTGATCTCCGCCGTCGGGCTCAGCGCCAGGCGCTCGCCGAGGCCGGCGAGCAGCCGGCCGATGGCCTCCGGCGGGAACAGGCTTGGCGTGCCGCCGCCGATGAACACGGTCTCCACGCGCCGGCCGCCGGCGGCGACCGCCTCCTCGTCGGCGTCCCGCAGCAGCGCCGCCAGGTAGTCGTCCACCGGCAGCGTGCCGTGCAGGGGGTGGGAGTTGAAGTCGCAGTACGGGCACTTGCGCACGCACCAGGGTAGGTGGACGTAGAGCCCGAGGGGTGGTGGCGTCATTGCCCGAGGTACGCGCCCAGGCGTTCGCGCAGCGCCGCCAGGGCGCGGGCGCGATGGCTGTGGCGGTTCTTTGCCGATGCCTCGAGCTCGGCGGCGGTGGCGCCGAGTTCCGGGACGAAGAACAGCGGGTCGTAGCCGAAGCCGGCCTCGCCCCGCGGGGTCTCCAGGATCCGGCCCTCCCAGCTGCCCTCGCAGATCAGCGGGGTCGGGTCCCCGGCGTGGCGCATGCACACGACCACGCAGCGGAAGCGCGCGCGGCGCGCGGCCTCCGGGAGGTCGCAGAGCTCGTCGAGCAGGCGCTGGTTGTTGGCCGCGTCGTCGGCGTCCTCGCCGGCGAAGCGGGCCGAGCGCACGCCGGGGGCGCCGTCGAGCCCGTCCACCTCGAGGCCGGAGTCGTCGGCGATCGCCGGCCGCCCGGTGTGGGCGCAGGCATTGCGCGCCTTGATGATCGCGTTCTCGACGAAGGTGAGCCCGGTCTCCTCGGCCTCGGGGACGTAGTAGAACGACTGCGGCACCAGACGCACGCCCACCGGGGCGAGCAGCGCTTCGATCTCGCGGGCCTTGCCCGGGTTGTTGCTGGCCAGCACCAGCAGGGTGTCGTCGCTCATGGTCCGTGCGGCTCCCGTGGGTCCCGTTACTCGGCGAGGGCCTCGCGCTGGCCGTCGATGAGCGCCGCAATGCCCTTCTCCGCCAGGGCGAGCATGGCATCGAGCTCGTCGCGACGGAAGGCGTGGCCCTCAGCGGTGCCCTGGATCTCGATCAGCCCGCCGGCCTCGTTCATGACCACGTTCATGTCCGTCTCGGCGTCGGAGTCCTCGGCGTAGTCCAGGTCCAGCACCGGCTCGCCACGGTAGATGCCCACCGATACCGCCGCCACCTGGCCGACGAGCGGGTTGCGCCGCACGCGGCCGCTGCGGGCGAGCCCGCGCATGGCGTCCGCCAGGGCGACGTAGCCGCCGGTGATGGCCGCGGTGCGGGTGCCGCCGTCGGCCTGGATGACGTCGCAGTCGATCACCACCCGGCGCTCGCCCAGGGCCTCCAGGTCGACGCTGGCGCGCAGGGCACGGCCGATCAGCCGCTGGATCTCGATGGTGCGGCCCTGCTGGCGCCCGCGGGCGGCCTCGCGGTCGTTGCGGGTGCCGGTGGCGCGGGGCAGCATGCCGTACTCGGCGGTGACCCAGCCCTTGCCGCTGCCGCGCAGCCACGGCGGGATGCGCTCCTCGACCGAGGCGGTGCAGAGCACGCGGGTGTCGCCGAACTCCACCAGCACGGAGCCCTCGGCATGGCGGGTGAAGTTGCGGGTGAAGCGCACCGTGCGCCCTTCGTCGGGCTGGCGGCGACTCGGTCGCTGCATGGTCATCCCCTTGGGTCGGGTTGATTTGAAGGGTGGCAGAGCCTAACACACCCGGCTCCCGCAGCGGTTTTTTCCCGGGGGCGTAAGGGGTACCATTGATCGTTTAACGGTCAGTGGGGCAGCGGGCGATGATACGGAGCATGACCGCCTTCGCGCGACGGGATGCGGAGGGTGAATGGGGCAGCCTCACCTGGGAGCTGCGTACCGTCAATCACCGGTATCTCGATATCTCGCCACGCCTGCCGGAGGACCTGCGTTTCCTCGAGGGCGCGCTGCGCGAGCGCGTCGCCGCGCGGCTGTCGCGCGGCAAGGTGGAGGCGACCCTGCGCTACCGTCCGCCCAAGGGCGGCGGTGGCGAGCTCGCGATCGACTGGGGCTACACCGAGCAGGTGGTCGTGGCCTGCGAGCGTATCGCCGAGCGGCTCTCGGAGCCGGCGCCGGTCTCGCCGCTGGAGGTGCTCGGCATGCCGGGCGTGGTCGCCGAGACCGAGCGGGACCTGGAGCCCGTGGCGGCCGCGGCGCTGGCGCTCCTCGATGACGCGCTGGACGAGCTCGTGCGGGTGCGCGAGGGTGAGGGTGAACGGCTCTCCGCGGTGATCGCCGAGCGTGCCGCCGGCGTCGCCGAGCTGGCGCGCGTCGTGCGCGGCCGCCGCGAGGCGGTCAACCAGGAGGTGCGCGAGCGCCTGCAGCGGCGGCTGGACGACATCGCCGGAAACGCCGACCCGGGCCGGCTGGAGCAGGAGCTCGTCTACATCGCCCAGCGCATGGATGTCGACGAGGAGCTCGAGCGCCTGGATGCCCACGTCAGCGAGGTTCGCTCGGTGCTTGAGCGTGACGACCCGGTGGGGCGGCGTCTGGACTTCCTGATGCAGGAGCTCAACCGCGAGGCCAACACCCTGTCGTCGAAGTCCGGCGATGCCGAGACCACGCGCGCGGCGGTGGACATGAAGGTGCTCATCGAGCAGATGCGCGAGCAGGTGCAGAACATCGAGTAGCATGAGCGGAACGCTGTTCATCATCGCCGCGCCCTCGGGTGGCGGCAAGACGAGCCTGGTCCGGGCGTTGCGTGACGACGACCCGGCGATCGCCGTGTCCGTCTCCCACACGACCCGGCCGCGCCGCGAGGGCGAGACCGACGGCGAGGATTACCACTTCGTCGGCGAGGAGGACTTCGCGGCGCTGGTCGCGGACGGGGAGTTCCTGGAGCATGCGGAGGTGTTCGGCAACCGCTACGGGACCACCCGTACCGCGGTGGAGCGGGAGCTCGCCGCGGGGCGCGACGTCATCCTGGAGATCGACTGGCAGGGGGCCCGCCAGGTCCGCACGCTGATGCCGGGGACGGTCTCCATCTTCGTGCTGCCGCCCTCGCGCCGGGAGCTCGAGCGGCGCCTGCGTGGCCGCGGCCAGGACAGTGACGAGGTCATCGCCTCGCGCATGCGGGCCGCGGAGGCCGAGATGGCCCACTACCACGAGTTCGACTACCTCGTGATCAACGAGGTCTTCGATCACGCCCTCGCGGACCTTGCCGCGATCGTGCGCGCTGCGCGCCTGCGGCTGTCGCGTCAGCGCGTCCGGCATGCGGAGGCGATCGCGACGCTGCTGCCCGACGGGGGATGAAAGGGCTTTCTGCCGGCCCCGTCCGGGGGCTAGAATCGTTTCGTAATATATTGATTGACCGGTTAACGTTGGAGGTGCGCTGAATGGCGCGTGTGACCGTTGAAGACTGCCTCGAGCACGTCGAGAACCGTTTCGATCTCGTCCTGCTCGCCACCCGCCGGGCGCGTCAGCTCGAGCGGGGCCGCCAGCCGTTCGTCGACTGGGAGAACGACAAGCCCAGCGTTGTCGCCCTGCGTGAGATTGCCGAGGCACGCGTGAATGCGCAGATGCTGGACGCCCAGGAGGCCGAGGCCGCCGTGGAGTCCGCCGAGGCCGAGATCGAGCAGCGTGCCGGCGAGATCGAGCAGCAGCCGCCCGGCGAGTAACCGGGGAGTGCGTCCATGAGCAGCGGCGAGGCGGTGGTCGAGCGGAGCGTCGCGGCCGTTGATCCCGCCGCGCGTGCTGCCGATCTGTGCGCGACGCTGGAGTCCTACCTCTCGCCGGCGCAGATCAACCTCGTCTACGAGGCGTACCGCTTCGGCGCGGAGGCCCATCGCGGCCAGCGCCGGCTCTCCGGCGAGCCCTACATCACCCATCCGCTGGATGTCGCCAAGATCCTCGCGGGGATGCGGCTCGACACCGAGAGCCTGGTGGCGGCGATCCTCCACGACGTGATCGAGGACACGCCCACCGCCAAGGCGGAGCTCGCCGAGCGCTTCGGCGAGGAGGTCGCCGAGCTGGTGGACGGCGTCTCGAAGCTCACCCAGATCAACTTCAAGAGCAAGGCCGAGGCCCAGGCGGAGAACTTCCGCAAGATGGTGCTCGCGATGTCCCAGGACATCCGGGTCATCCTCATCAAGCTCGCCGACCGGCTCCACAACATGCGCACGATCTGGGTGATGCCGCCGCACAAGCGCTGGCGTATCGCCCGCGAGACCCTCGAGATCTATGCCCCGATCGCCCAGCGCCTGGGTATCAACACCCTGCGCGTCGAGCTCGACGAGCTCGGCTTCGCCGCGCTCTATCCCATGCGCTACCGGGTGCTCAAGGAGAAGGTCCGGCGCCAGCGGGGCAACCGCCGCGAGGTCATCTCCAAGGTCCGGGAGACCCTGGAGGAGCGCCTCGCCGAGGCGGGCATCGAGGGCCGGGTCGAGGGCCGCGAGAAGCACCTGTGGAGCATCTACCAGAAGATGCGCCACAAGCACGCGAGCTTCCACGACGTCTTCGACGTCTACGGCTTCCGCCTGATCGTCGGCGACGTGGACACCTGCTACCGCGTGCTCGGCGTGCTCCACCAGCTCTACAAGCCCTTGCCCGGGCGCATCAAGGACTACATCGCCATCCCCAAGGCGAATGGCTACCAGTCCCTGCACACGACGCTGCTCGGCCCCCGGCGCATGCGCATCGAGGTGCAGATCCGCACCGAGGAGATGGACAAGGTAGCCGAGGCCGGCATCGCCGCGCACTGGCTCTACAAGGAGGCGGAGCAGGCGAGCCACGTGGCGCACGCCCGGGCCCGCGAGTGGGTACGGGGGCTGCTGGAGATGCAGCGCGCGGCGGGCAACTCGCTGGAGTTCATCGAGAACGTCAAGATCGACCTGCTGCCGGACGAGATCTACGTGTTCACGCCCTCCGGAGACATCATGGAGCTGCCCCGCGGGGCGACCGTGGTGGACTTCGCCTACGGCGTGCACTCCGACATCGGCGACGCCTGCATCGCGGCCATGGTGGACCACCGCCTGACACCGCTGCGCACGCCGCTGGAGACCGGTCAGACCGTGGAGGTGATCACCGCCCCGGTGGCACGGCCGAACCCCGCGTGGCTGGACTTCGTGGTCACGGCCAAGGCGCGTACCGCCATCCGTCACAGCCTCAAGCGCCTGCGCGGCGCCGAGGCCGTCAGCCTCGGGCGGCGCCTGGTGAGCCAGGCCCTGCAGGCCTTCGAGATCGAGCTGGAGGACCTGGGCGAGGAGCGGGTCAATGCCGCACTGGCCTCGCTCGGCGCGCCCGACCTGGAGACCGTGCTGCGCGACGTGGGCCTCGGCCAGCGCATGCCCTGGCTGGTGGCCCAGCGTCTCTCCGGCCTGAACACCGAGGACGCCGGCGAGCGCCAGCGCCCGGGCAGCGGCTCGTTCACGGTGCGTGGCACCGAGGGTGCCGTGGTTACCTTCGCGCGCTGCTGCCGGCCGATCCCCGGCGATCCCATCGTCGGCTTCGTCAGCGCCGGCCGCGGCGTGGTGATCCATCACCGCGACTGCAACAACATCCGCGACTACCGTAACCACCCGGAGAAGTGGCTGGATGTGCAGTGGGACGAGTCGGTGGGGGGCGAGTTCCCGGTCACCCTCGCGGTGGACGTGGTCAACAAGCGCGGCGTGCTGGCGAGTGTCGCCGCCACCGTCTCCGAGCTGGACTCCAACATCGAGGCCGTGGACCAGGAGGAGAAGGAGGGGATGATCGCCACCATCCGCGTGACCATCTCCGTGCGTGATCGTGTCCACCTCGCCCGGATCATGCGCCGGCTGCGCGGGCTCAACTCGGTGCTGCGCATCAGCCGCCGCCGCGGGTGAGCCGCGGTGTTTGAGCCGGCGGCCCCACGCTGGCTATGCTTGCTTGCCCGTGGCGCGTTGCCGTGCCCACTATCCCGAACCAACGGAGTGACCCGATGTCCCGCGAGATCATCCATACCGACGACGCCCCGGCCGCCATCGGCCCGTATTCCCAGGCCGTGCGTATCGGCGACACCGTCTACCTCTCCGGCCAGATCCCCCTCGATCCCGAGTCCATGACCCTGGTCGAGGGCGGCTTCGAGACCCAGGCCCGGCAGGTGTTCGAGAACCTGCGCGCGGTCTGCCGCGCCGCCGGCGGTGACCTCGCGGATATCGCCAAGCTCAATATCTACCTCACCGACCTCGCCAACTTCGCCACCGTGAACGATCAGATGATGGCCTACTTCGCCGAGCCGTATCCGGCACGGGCGGCGATCGGCGTCGCCGCGCTGCCCAAGGGCGCGCAGGTGGAGATGGAGGGGATCCTGAGCCTCGCCGGCTGAACGCGCATGGCCGTGACAGGCCCGCTGGAGCGGCCGGTCACCGACCTGCCGCGGGTGGGGCCCCGGCTGGCCGAGCGCCTCGCCCGGCTGGGGCTGCACCGCGTTGGTGACCTGCTCTTCCATCTCCCGCTGCGCTACGAGGACCGCACCCGGGTGGTGCCCCTGGGCGAGCTGCGTCCGGGGCGTACCGGCCTGATCGAGGCCCGGGTAGCCCATGCCGCCGTGGTGCCCGGCCGTCGCCGGCGCCTGGTCTGCCGGGTGGAGGACGGCACCGGTGCCGCCGAGCTGGTCTTCTTCCACTTCCA
>WBJT01000030.1_pt2 | contig 33040 bp, 33 predicted proteins | sample 5109881 | NCBI WGS metagenome assembly WBJT01 (sample SAMN11895465, study PRJNA545514) | wastewater metagenome | isolation source: saline BTEX enrichment culture, original innoculum from Kuwait petroleum... | place: USA:Stillwater, OK | collected 2018-09-01
CGGTCTCCTCGAAGAACAGCGGCAGGTAGTACTCCACGCCGTTGGGCAGGTGGCCTTCGCTGACCTCCCGGTAGACCACGCTGTCGGTGGGATCGCCGGCGAAACGGGCGCGCCAGTTGCCTCGAAAGCGCCGGATACCCTCCTCGCCGGTGGGGAACTCCCGCGCCGGCAGCAGCGCCACCTCGGGCACACGCTCGCTGCTGCGCTGGGACTCCGGATCGAAGCGCCGGATGGTCTCGACCTCGTCGTCGAAGAGGTCCACGCGCAGCGGGCTGTCCGCGCCCATCGGGAAGAGATCGAGTATCGAGCCGCGCACCGCGAACTCGCCGTGCTCCATGACCTCGGAGACGCAGCGGTAGCCCGCCCGCTCCAGGCGCTCGCGCATCGGCTCCAGCGCGAGCCGGTCCCCCTCCGCGAGGAGGAGCGTGGTGGCCTCCAGGAAGCTCGGCGGCGCGATGCGCTGCATCAGCGTCGCCCCCGGCACGATGAGCACGCCGCGGCCCATCGAGGGTAGGCCGTGCAGGGCGCGCAGGCGCTGGGAGATGATGTCCTGGTGCGGGGAAAAGACGTCGTAGGGCAGCGTCTCCCAGTCCGGCAGGACACGCACGGGCAGTTCCCCGCCGGCGAAGAACCCCAGCGCCGCCTCCAGCGATTGGGCCTGCTGTGGTGTCGCCGTCACCACGAGGGTCGGCTCGGGGTGCTGCCGCGCGGCGGCGACGACCGCCAGTGCGGCACTGTCACCGGCCAGGTCGTACCAGTGGAGACGGTCGCCCGGGCCCTTGGGCAGGCGCGGGACGAGGGGATCGTTGTCGGTGGTGGCCATGACGAGCTTCGAGGACGCTGGCGGTTGGGCGGCTTGCCGAGAGTGGCACCGGCCGGTGAGTGTACTCAATGGGCCCGGACCAGACCAGCCGTAACGCCGTGCCGGACCTTATGGGGGCGGATGGAATCTGGCATCATACGCCCGGTCCCCGGGCGGAGTCGCCCGCGGATGGGCACGCACTCGTCGAGACCGACCCGGAGCCCATGACCCCCGAACCGTCCCTGGAACCGATCGCTCCGCACGATGACGCTTTCGTGGCGCTCTACGAGGCGACCTTCCCGGCGTGGGAGCGCGAGCCCACGCCCCGGGTGCTGGCACGACTGGATGCCGGGCGCTACCGCGGCGAGCGGCTCACGGACCCGGAAGGGCGGATCGCCGGATTCTATGTCGTGGACGTACCGCCAGGGCTTGGCTGCACAGTCTTGACGTTCCTGGCCATTGCGCCGGGGTGGCGCGGCGGGGGGCTCGGCGTACGACTGGCCACGGCGGCGGCCCGGCGGTTCGCCACCGAGGGTCCCGGGGCGTGGCTAGTGGTCGAGGCGGAGCCGCGCCCGGCGCGGCTGTATGCGCGCTGCGGCTTCCGGCGGCTGGCGCTGGACTACCGCGTGCCGCACTACGATGATCCGGCGGCCACCCAGGCGATGGCGCTGATGGTCCACCCACGCCAGCAGTGGGCGACGGCGATACCGGGTGCGACGGTCGCCCGCTGGGTACGGCAGGCCTTCATCGACGGCTACGGTCTGGCGGCCGGGGATCCACGGCTGACCGGGCAGCTGGAGCGGATACCGGAGAGGGTGAGGATTGAGGATGCTGAGCTTCGGTCAATATAGCGAGGACGGCGACTGGGTGGAGCACACCGCAGAGTCGGTGATCGCCGCCGGCCGCACCACGTTCCAGTCCTATCTGTTCTTCCGTTCGCCGGTCCACGGCGTGTGCGTGGCGCTCGACGGCGACATCCAGTCCTGCGAGGCGGACGAGGCGATCTATCACGAGGCCCTGGTGCATCCCGCGATGCTGGTCCATCCGGACCCCCGCCGGGTCCTGATCATGGGCGGCGGCGAGGGCGCGACCGCACGCGAGGTGCTGCGCCACCCCGGGGTCACCCGGGTCGTGATGGTCGACATGGATGCCGAGTTCGTCGAGCTCTGCCGCACCCACCTGGCGGGGTGGAACGCCGGCGCATTCGCGGACCCGCGGCTCGACGTGCAATGCCGCGACATCAATGAATTCCTGGACGAACCCGGCGAGGGCTTCGACGTCGTCATCGGGGACCTGGTCGACTTCAACGATCCGGACGACCCCGCCGCAGCCCTCTACAGCCGGCAGCTCTACGAGCGCCTGCGCCGCCGGCTCAACCCCGGGGCCATCACCGCGACCCAGGCCGGTGGGCTGACCACCGGCCGCACCGCGGCCCATGCCCATGTGCGCGCGACGCTCGACGCCGCCTTCACCAACGTCTCCAGCTACGGCATCGTGGTGCCGAGCTTCTACCACCTCTGGAGCTACGTCCTGGCCTCCGACGAGCGTCTCCCCGATGTCGATGCCCTGCCGATGGAGCGCTTCGCGCAGCGCGCCACCGCCCGCCGGCTGGCCCTGCCGGCCACCGGCCCGGCGAGCCTGGCGGCGACCTTCGCGTTGCCGGTCTCCATCTACGAAAAGCTCCAAAAACCCGCAACCTGAAAATATAACCTGATGTCGAACCTTCGTTACCAGCTCCTCCCGAACCGCCCGGTCGACACGGCCGATATCCTCGTGCTGCCGGTGCCGCACGAGCAGACCGTCTCCTACAAGCCCGGGACCCGTAACGGCCCCGAGGCGATCCTCGACGCAACCGCCCAGCTCGAGTACTTCGAGGAGGACGGCAACTGGTCACCGCTCATGCACATGGGCATCTGCGTGGTACCACCGCTCGGCAAGCAGCTCTACGAGCGCGCCGTCGACTACCACCGGCGGCTGGCCCGATCGGCGGCCGCGTTGCCGGACGGACCGCTGATACTTGCCCTCGGCGGCGAACACTCGATCACTCCGGCACTGGTGCAGGCACGCATGCCGGAGCCGGGCACCGTGGTCTGCCTGGATGCCCATGCCGACCTGCGCCGGCACTTCGAGGGCACCGAGCTCAGCCATGCGTGCCCGATGCATCACATCCGCGCGGCCGGGCACGGCGTCCTCCTCGCCGGCGTTCGCTCGCTGATGGACGAGGAGGCCGCACGGGTGCGCGACGACGACGCCATCGAGTGCCACCGGGACCGCGCACTCCACCGTCCGGCCGCCTGGCAGGCGCTGCTCGAACGCCTCGCCGGCCTGGACGGCCCGGTATGGCTCACGGTGGACATGGACGTGTTCAGTCCGGCGGAGGTGCCCGGCGTGGGCACGCCGCAGCCCGGCGGGCTCGGCTGGTACGACGTCGTCGAGCTGGTCGAGACGCTGATCGCCAACCCGCGCATCGATCTGCGCGGCTGCGACATTGTCGAGCTGGTCCCCGAGCCGAGCTGCGTCTCCGAGATGGTCGCCGCCAAGCTCAGCCAGCGCATGATCTCCTGCTGGGGCCGCCGGCAGGGCTTCCACGAGGCGCCCGCCACGGGCAGCCAGTCCGAGGTGAGCTATGACTGAACCCGTTACCCCGGCACCGGTCTTCCGCCCGGCCCGCCACGCCGCCCACCAGCCCCGCTGGGACTTCTCCGACGGCTACCCGCCGGTGCCATACCCGGAGGTGGCCGAGCGTATCGGCGAGGTCCTGACCGGTTTCGGCCGTACCTGGCCGCTCGCGGAACATCCCGTGGAAGGCGGCCGCGAGGAAACCGTCGCCGCGCTGCATGCCCCGGAATACCTCGCCTTCCTCCGCGGGATCGGCGAGACCCTGGAGGAGGGGGAAGAATACGTCCCCTCAATCTTCCATGGGGACCTGAGCGCCGGACCGCTGCGCTTCCGCGGCGGCATGTTCACCGCCGAGATCGGCACCCCCATCACCCGGGCGACGCGCCAGGCGGCCCTGGATTCCGCCGAGACCGCGCGCCGGGCGGCCGCGCACCTCTTGGAGCACGGCGGCCACGTCGTCGCACTGTGCCGTCCGCCGGGCCATCATGCGGGCTACCGGCGCTACGGCGGCTACTGTTTCTACAACAACGCCTACGTCGCCGCGCGCACCGTTACCGCCGCGGGCCGGCGCTGTCCGGTGCTGGACGTGGACTACCACCTCGGGGACGGCAGCGTGGAGTTCGCCGGGGAGGCGGCGCCGTATTTCTCCCTGCATGCGGATCCGTGGCGAAACTACCCGCACCTGGACGCCGGCTGGGACGGCGCCGGGCGGACACACGTGCACCTGGCCACGCTCGCAGAGGGCACCGACGGCGAGGCCTATCTGGCGCAGCTCGACGACGCCCTGACCGCACTGACGGCGACACGGCCGGACGCAGTGGTCCTGTCGCTGGGATTCGATACCGCGGCGACGGACACCATCCAGGATGCCGCGGTAGGGCTGACGGCGGCAGACTTCGAGGCGATCGGCGTGCGGCTGGCCGCGACCGGGCTGCCGGTGCTCGTCCTGCTGGAAGGGGGGTACGACGTCGCCGGGCTCGCCGGCTACGCGGAGGCCTTCGCCCGCGGGCTCGGCCCCGCGCCGGATCAGCGGCGGACGACGGTATGAATCACCAGGTTGCGCTCGAAGTACACGGCGAAGCCGTCGTACTGCCAGCGCGTGATCGGTGGCTCGCCGACCGGGCCCTCGCGGGTCTGCGGCTCGCCGTATCGCTCGCGCACCGTCTCCATGGTCACGCCGTTGTGCGGACCGACGCCCTTGGTCGCCTCGACCTGGTCGAGCAGCAGCGTCTCCGCCGACGCCGGGACGACGACCGAGGCGAGGAGCAGGACGGCGAGAAACACGCGTGGCATAGAACTTACTCCCTGTTGACCGCGTCCACTATAGCACCGGCCCCGACACGGCAAAACTGACGCCGCGGGCCGCCGCGCCACACCGGGAGGTGATCTTGGAGTATCCGGGAGAGCTGCGCAGGGGACGACTGCTGCGCCGCTACAAACGTTTCCTCGCCGACGTCGAGTGCGACGATGGCGAGCACCTGACGGCCCACTGCCCGAACACCGGCTCGATGCTCGGCTGCGCCGAGCCGGGGCAGGCGGTGTGGTTGAGCCACTCCACCCGCCCCGGACGCAAGTACGCGTGGACCTGGGAGCAGGTCGCCGTGGCCGACGGCGTGCGCGTGGGCATCCACACCGGGCGCACCAACGACGTGGTCGCCGACGCCCTGGCCGCGGGCTGGTTCCCGGAGCTCGGCGACACCGCCCGGCTCCGGCGTGAGGTCGGGGTGCCGGACGAGCCCATGCGTGCCGACTTCCTGGTGACCGACAGCGACGGCACGGAGCGGTTCGTGGAGGCGAAGAACGTCACCGCCGCGGTCACGGACGGCGTCGCGCTGTTCCCGGACGCGGTGAGCACGCGCGGTACCCGCCACCTGGAGGTGCTCTCGCGCCTCGCCCGCGCGGGATTGCGCCCGAGCCTGATATTCTGCGTCCAGCGTACGGATGTGACCGAGGTCCGTCCGGCCGACGACATCGATCCCGACTACGGACGGGCACTGCGTGCGGCGATCGCCGACGGCGTCGGCGTCTACGCCTTCACCGCCGCGCCGGGCGACCACGCCATCGAGCCCGCCCGGCGGGTGCCCGTCATCTGTCCCTGACCCAGCAAAGGGCCCGGCATGTTCAAGCCGTTACAGCTGTATATCGGACTGCGCTACACCCGTGCGAGACGCCGCAACCACTTCGTCTCGTTCATCTCGGCCTCCTCGATGCTCGGCATCGCCGTGGGCGTTACCGCGCTCATCACCGTGCTCTCGGTGATGAACGGCTTCGAGTCGGAGCTGCGCGACCGCATCCTCGGGATGGTTGCCCACGGCACCGTCAGCGGCTACCAGCAGCCGCTGGAGGACTGGGCCGGCCTCACCGAACGCCTCGGCCAGCGCCCCGAGGTCAAGGGGGCCGCCCCTTACGTGCGCGGCGAGGTCATGATCACCCGGGGCAAAGAGGTCACCGGCGCGCTGATACGCGGCGTGCTCCCGGACAAGGAGCGCGGCGTATCCAGCGTCGACGACAACATGGTCACCGGCAGCCTCTCCGCACTCACTCCGGGGGATTACGGCATCGTCCTCGGCCAGGGGCTCGCCGACCGGCTGGGCGTCGGCCGTGGCGACACCGTCACCGTGGTCGCCCCGGAGGCCCGGGTCTCCGTCGCCGGTGTGCTGCCACGGCTGCGTCGCTTCCACGTGGTCGGCGTGTTCTCGGTGGACATGTCCCAGTACGACAACTCGCTGGCGCTCATCCAGCTCAAGGACGCGCAGACGCTGTTCCGCACCGGGGACGCCGTTACCGGGATACGCCTGGAGTTCGACAACCTGTTCGATGCACCGCGGCTCGTGCGCCAGATCGCGCAGGACCTGCCGGGGCTCTACCGGATCTCCGACTGGACCATGCAGAACCGCAACTTCTTCCGCGCCGTGCAGACCGAGAAGACGGTGATGTTCGTCATCCTGCTGCTGATCGTGGGCGTGGCGGCGTTCAATATCGTCTCCACCCTGGTGATGGTGGTGACCGACAAGCGTTCGGACATCGCGATACTGCGCACCCTCGGTGCCAGCCCGCGCAGCATCATGGGGATATTCATCGTACAGGGCGCGGTCCTGGGCATCGCCGGTACGCTCATCGGCGTGCTCGGCGGCGTCGCGCTGGCGCTCAACGTCGAGACCATCGTGCCGGCCATCGAGCAGCTCTTTCACACCAAGTTCCTGCCGGCGGATGTCTATCTGATCAGCACCTTACCTTCGGAACTTCATCAGGGGGATGTAGTGCACATAACCCTCGCCGCCCTCGGTCTGTCGCTGCTCGCGACCCTGTACCCGGCGTGGCGCGCCTCGCGCGTCGCCCCCGCGGAGGCCCTGCGCTATGAGTGAGACCGATACCGTGCTCGCCTGCGAGGATCTGGCACTGAGCTTCCGCGAGGGCAACGACCGCCTGCAGGTTCTCGACGGCGTCTCCCTGCAGGTCCGCCGGGGCGAGCAGCTCGCCGTCGTCGGTCGCTCCGGCTCCGGCAAGAGCACGCTGCTGCACCTCCTCGGCGGGCTCGAGAGCGCCGAACGCGGGCGGGTCTGGGTGGACGGCCAGTGCCTCACCGAGCTCGGCCCCGTGCCCCGGGGACGCCTGCGCAACCGCGCCCTCGGTTTCATCTACCAGTTTCATCATCTGTTGCCGGAGTTCACCGCGCTGGAGAACGTGGCGATGCCGTTGCTCATCGGCGGCAGCAGCACCCGCAGCGCCCGTGAGGCCGCGGCCTCGATGCTGGAGCGTGTCGGGCTCACGGCGCGCCACCGTCACAAGCCGGGAGAGCTGTCCGGTGGCGAGCGCCAGCGCGTAGCGATCGCCCGGGCGCTGGTGACCGAGCCCGCCTGCGTGCTCGCCGACGAGCCCACGGGCAATCTCGACTGGCAGACCGCGGAGTCGGTGTTCGAGCTGTTCCAGGCGGTAAACCGGGATCACGGCACCAGCGTGGTGGTGGTCACCCACGACCGCGCGCTCGCCGCACGGCTGGACCGAACCGTTACCCTCGAGGACGGCCGGCTGCGCGACGCTGGCGACGACGCCGGCGCTGGCGCAGATGGGCGATGATATAGAACCGCCAGAGCAGGTGGACGCTGCCGTAGCCGGCCAGGGACACGAGCAGGCCGGTGACCACCGAGCCCAGCAGCAGCGGGCGCCAGATGGCGCCCAGCTCGTGCCAGAACCACGCGAGGTTGGGCTCGAAGGCCGCGGGGAAGACGGGCGTGCCCAGGAACCACGTCCCTACCATGTAGGTGAAGTAGAACAGCGCGGGCATGGTCAGCGGGTTGCTGACCCAGACCAGCGCCACCGACAGCACGATATTCACACGGAAGAAGATCGCGAGTGCCGCGGCGAGGATCATCTGGAACGGTATCGGCAGGAACGCCGTGAACAGCCCCACGGCGACACCGCCGGCAACGGAGCGGCGGTTGAGGTGGAGCAGGAAGGGGTCCTCCAGGAGACGGCCGAGCCACCGCAGTTCCCGCCGCCCGGTGACCCGATGCGGTTCGGGTAGGTATCGCTTGAGAAACCGCCTCGGCATGGTACCCCCCTGTCGCTGGCGCACATACTAACCCGCTCATTGGCATTGTCACCCCTCGGCGCGCTTGTCCGTCCGGCCGTGGGGACGCCGGGGGAGCGCGGTAGCCGTCGCCGAATCGGCCACGGCGGCCGTGCCGGTGACCGGGCGGTGTCCGCCGCGACGGCGGGGTGAACGGCTGACGACAGGAGGGCCACAGGGATGGTGGCATGGGTCTTGGGTCTGCTGGTGCCGGTACACGTGCCGGCGGCGTCGGCGGCATGGGCGCTGTCGACGGCGTTCGCACTGGTGCTGCTTGCCCCGGCGCGGCACCCGCTCGCACGGCGACTGGCGCTGTTCGGCGCCGCGGTCGCCTGGGCCGCAACCGTGATGGCACTGGACCTCGAAGCGCGCCTGCCGGAGGCCCGCTCCGGCGACGATTTTACCGTGACCGGCGAGGTCGCCGCGCTGCCGGAGGACAACGGCCGGCTCACCCGGCTCGTCCTGGATGTCGACACCATCGATCCAGCGCTGCCGCGGCGGCCGGAGCGGATGCGCCTGAGCTGGTACGGCGAGGCCCCGGTGGTCCGCGCCGGCGAGCGCTGGCGACTTCGCGTCCGTCTCAAGCGCCCCCGGGGCTTCATGAATCCGGTTCGCTTTGACTACGAGGCCTGGCTGACCCGCCGGGGCATCAGCGCCACCGGCTACATCCACGGTGGCGAACGGCTCGCCGCAGCGGCCGGGGTGGCCGGCTGGCGCGGCCGCCTCGCCGGAACGCTGGCAACACGGCTGGGCGGCGGCGGCGACGGCGCCGCCGTCGTCCGGGCCCTGCTGGTGGGCGACCGCCGAGGGATCTCCGGCGACCTCTGGAAGACCCTGCGCACCCTCGGCGTCACGCACCTCGTGGCGATCTCCGGGCTGCACATCGGCCTCGTCGCCGGACTTGCCGGTCTTCTTTCGGCGGCATTGTGGCGGCGGGTGCCGGCGTTCGCGCGGCGCTGGCCGGCCAGCGTCGCCGGCGCCCTATGTGGCATGTCGGCGGCGCTCGCGTATGCGGCCGCCGCCGGCTTTTCGCTGCCGACCCGCCGGGCACTGGTGATGGCCGCGGTTGTCGCCGGCGCGCTGTTATGGCGCCGCCGGCCGTCACGCTGGCGCGGACTGACGCTGGCCGCCACCGCGGTACTCACGCCCGACCCCTGGGCGTCGCTGTCCCCCGGCTTCTGGCTGTCGTTCGGTGCCGTCGCCCTAATCCTCCTGGCATGGCGGCCGGGGCGGCGCAGACTCGGCGGCGCACTGCGCGTCCAGATCGCCGTGACCGCCGGGCTCACGCCGCTGCTGCTGCACAGCTTCGGTGCGTTCTCCTGGGTCAGCGCCCCGGTCAATCTGATCGCGGTACCACTGACCGGGCTGCTCGTCGTCCCGGGCGCGTTCCTCGCCGCGGCCGCGGACGCCGTATGGCCGGCCGGCCACGTCCTGACGGCCTTCGCGGCAGTGTTGGACACCGTGCTGACGGCCGCCGCATGGCTCGCCGAGCGGATCACGATGGTTCGGCCAGGGCCGCTGGCACCCGCGTTCTGGCCGCTGCTCGGCGCCGCCGGCGGCATCGCGCTGCTACCCCGCGGTTTCCCCGGGCGATGGCTCACGCTCGCCCTCGCCGGGCTGGCGCTGACCGCACCGTCACCGCCCCGGCCAGCCCTGAAGGTCACCTTCGTGGAGGTGGGGCAGGGTGCGGCCACCGTCGTCGAAACCCGGCGGCACGTGCTTGTCTTCGACACCGGGCCGCGCTGGGGCGCCGGCGCCAGTGCCGCACGTTACAGCCTGGTGCCCTATCTCCGCGGGCACGGGGTGAGTACCATCGACCGTCTGGTGGTCAGCCACGCGGACGCAGACCACGCTGGCGGGCTGGCGGCAGTGCGCCGCGCCGTCGCTGTGGACCGGCTGGTCAGCGGCGAACCCGGCGAGACGGGGGGCTCGCCCTGTCGTGCCGGCCAGTCGTGGCGCTGGGACGGCGTCACATTCCGGATGCTCGCGCCGGTGGAGACCGGTCGAAGCGGTAACGCCGCCTCCTGTGTGCTCGTGGTGGACACCGGCAGGCACCGCGTTCTTCTCACCGGCGACCTGGTCGCCGCCGACGAACCCGCGGTGGCCGCCCGAATCCGGAGCCCGGTAGACGTTCTGCAGGTGGGCCACCACGGCAGTGAGACGTCCACCACGCCGGGCCTGCTGCGGGCGGCCCGGCCCCGGCTCGCAGTGATATCCGCCGGCTACGACAACCGTTATGGCCTGCCGGCCCCCGCCGTGGTCGCGCGGCTCGCGCGCTGCGGCGCCCGTGTGGTCAACCTCGCCGAGAGCGGCGCAGTGACCGTGCGCGAGACCGGCGCCGGCGCCTGGTGGGTGCGGCGGGAACGCCCTGCACGCCGGCGCCTCTACCACGAACGCCCGCACGGAGTTCAGGCGGGCCGGCAAAATCGGTATGATTCCGGGCGACTAGGCGATCGCCCCGACAACGGAGGTGGCAAGACGTGTGGGAACTGGTCAAGGCCGGCGGCTGGCTGATGCTGCCCATCATCGTGTGCTCGGTGCTGGCGCTGGCCATCGTCATCGAGCGGCTGTGGTCGCTGCAGCGTAACCGCGTCCTGCCCAGGCACCTGGTCGCGGAGGTCTGGAACAAGCTCAAGGTGGACGCGATGGACGGCGACGCCATCCGCAACCTGCGACGGCACTCCCCGCTCGGGCGCGTACTCGCCGCCGGTGTGATCAACCGGCACCTCAGCCGCGAGGTGATGATGGAGAGCATCGAGGATACCGGTCGCCACGAGGCCCACAACCTCGAGCGCTACCTCAACACCCTCGGCACCATCGCCGCGATCAGCCCGCTACTGGGCCTGCTCGGCACGGTGGTCGGCATGATCGACGTGTTCAGCACCATCTCCAGCCACGGCGTCGGCAACGCGCCGGCGCTCGCCGGCGGCATTTCCCAGGCGCTGATCACCACCGCCGCCGGGCTCGTGGTGGCGATCCCCGCACTGATGGCATACCGCTACCTGCGCGGCCGCGTCGATGAGCTGATCGTGGACATGGAGCAGCAGGCCCTCAAGCTCGTCGAGGCCATCCACGGCCAGCGGCCGGCGAACGAGGGGAGGGCGGCGTGAACCTGAGCCCGCGACGCCGTGACGAGCCCGAGATCAACCTGACCCCGCTGATCGACGTGGTCTTCCTGATGTTGATCTTCTTCATGGTCAGCACCACGTTCGTTCAGCAGACACGCCTGGACGTGACCCTGCCCAGCGCGGAACAGTCCGCCACGACCCCGGAGCGCGAGACGCTGCACGTGACTATTTCCCCGGACGGACGAATCAGCGTGGACGGACGCACGCTCGCCAACGGCAAGGTCGCCACCATCCGCCAGGCCCTGGAGGACGCGCTCGGCGACCGTGACGCCGCCGATGTGCCGGTCGTGGTGGACGCTGACGCCAACGCACGCCACCAGGTGGTGGTACGCGCCCTCGACGCGGCCGGCCAGGCGGGGCTCACCCACGTCGGCATGGCCGCGGCGGCCGGCGCACAGCCATGACGGATCCGGGGCTGAACGCCGTCGCCCGCCCGGGCGACGGCGGCGTGTACCGCCGCCTTCTCGGTTACGTGCGCCCCTACTGGGGCATAGCGCTGGTCGCGGTGATCGGCATGGTGGTCAGCGGCGGCATGGAGAGCGTGTTCGCCTGGCTGATGAAGCCCATGCTGGACCGTGGCTTCGTCGAGCGGGACCCGGAGATGATCCGGCTGATCCCGTTCGCCCTCATGGGCATCTTCCTGCTCCGTGGCGTGGCGAGCTTCGGCGCGAGCTTCGGGATGATGTGGGTGAGCCGGCGGGTGATCCACGAGCTGCGCAGCCAGGTCTTCGAGCGGCTGCTCACGCTGCCCAAGCGCTACTTCGACAACAGCTCCTCAGCGCGGCTGCTCTCGCGGCTGACCTACAACGTGGAGCAGGTGGCACAGGCGGGCACGGACGCGCTCATCGTGCTGGTGCGTGACAGCGCCACCGCCGTCGCTCTGCTCGGCTACATGTTCTTCGTGAGCTGGCGTCTGGCGCTGATCTTCCTCGGCCTCGGCCCGATACTGGCAGTGCTGGTGGTCTACATCAGCAAGCGCTTCCGGCGCCTGAGCCGCCGTATCCAGGGCAGTGTCGGCAGCGTCGCCTACGTGGCCGAGGAGGCCATAGAGGGCCACGAGGTGATCAAGGTCTTCGGCGCACAGGCTCACGAGCGCCGGCGTTTCGGCAGCGTCAACGACCTCAACATGCGCCAGTACATCAAGTTCTCCGCCACCAAGGCGCTGAGCACGCCGGTGGTGCAGTTCGTCTCCGCCGCCGCGCTGTCATTCGTGATCTACCTGGCGACCCGCCAGGAGATGATCGCCGAGGTCACGGTGGGCGGGTTCGTGTCGTTCATCACCGCCATGCTGCTGCTCATGCAACCGCTCAAGCGTCTGACCAACGTGAACTCGACGATCCAGCGCGGCATCGCCGCCGGCGAGAGCATCTTCGAGGTCATCGACGAGACGCCGGAGACCGACAACGGCACGCTCACCCTGGACCGCGCCGAGGGACGGGTCAGCTTCGAGGACGTCGGCTTTGCCTACGACCCCGCCGGCCCCGCGGTCCTCACCGACATCCACATGGACGTGCCGGCCGGCGAGACCGTCGCGGTGGTAGGCCGCTCGGGCAGCGGCAAGACCACCCTGGTCAACCTCCTGCCGCGCTTCTACGAGCCCGTCAGCGGTACCATCCGCCTGGACGGCATCCCGCTCACCGACTACCGGCTCCATGACCTGCGCCGCCAGATCGCGCTCGTCGGCCAGCAGGTCGTGCTGTTCAACGACACCATCGCCGCCAATATCGCCTTCGGCGCCGCCGGCGAAGCCGACCGCGCCGACGTGGAACGCGCGGCGGCGCTGGCGAACGCCCGCGAGTTCATCGAGGCGCTGCCCCGGGGCTTCGACACCGTGGTGGGGGAGAACGGCGTGATGCTCTCCGGCGGTCAGCGCCAGCGCATCGCCATTGCCCGGGCCCTGCTCAAGGATGCCCCGATCCTGGTCCTGGACGAGGCCACCTCGGCGCTGGACACGGAATCCGAGTACCACATCCAGCGGGCGCTGGAGACGCTGATGCGCGGGCGCACGACCTTCGTCATCGCGCACCGGCTGTCCACGATCGAGGCCGCGGACCGGATCCTCGTGCTCGATGGCGGCCGCATCATCGAGAGCGGCGACCACGATACGCTCATCGAACGGGGCGGGGCGTACGCCGCGCTGCACCGCATGCAGTTCCGTAATCAGCAACCGGAACGTCAGGGCGCCGGCGAATGACGGGCATCCCGGGCTGGTGGCTACACCGCCGCCTGACGGACCGGCTGCTGTCACCACTGGGCGCACTCTACGCCGCTGCCGGACGGGCCCGCCGTCGTTACTGGCAATCACGGGCGGTACGCCTGCCGGTGCCGGTGCTCGTGGTGGGCAACCTGTTCGTGGGCGGCAGCGGCAAGACACCGCTGGTCATTCACCTCGCGGAGCACCTCCGGAACCGTGGCCGGCGCTGCGGCGTCGTGCTCCGGGGCTACGGCGGCGGTGCCCGGCACTGGCCGCAGCGCGTCGCCCCGGACAGCGACCCCGCGGCAGTGGGTGACGAGGCGGTGCTGATCGCACGGCGCACGGGCTGCCCGGTCGCTGCCGGTCCCGACCGCGTCGCCGCGGCCCGGCTGCTGGTGGAGGCGGGATGCGATCTGATCGTGAGCGACGACGGCATGCAGCACTACCGCCTGCACCGGGACGCGGAAATCGCCGTGGTGGATGCCGCGCGGGGGCTCGGCAACCGTCGCTGCCTGCCTGCCGGGCCGCTGCGGGAGCCACCGGACCGGCTCGCGGACGTGGATATCGTCATCGCCCAGGGCGCGGCATGGCCCGGGGCCAGGGGCCATTACGCACTGGCGCCCGGCGAGCTCCGGCCGCTGTCCGGTGACACCGGGCCGACGCCGCATGCCGGGCAGCGGGTGCACGCCGTCGCCGGGATCGGGCATCCCGGGCGCTTTTTCGCCACACTACGCACGATGGGCTACGAGGTGATCCCCCATGCCTTCGCCGACCACCATGCTTTTGTGCCTGGAGAGCTCGACTTCGGCGACGGCCTGCCGGTGATCATGACCGAGAAGGACGCCGTGAAATGCCCCGGGGCCTCGCGGGCGTGGTTCCTGCCGGTGACCGCTGTTCCGGACCCGGCAGCGGCGGCCGCGATAGACCGTCTCCTGGACCGCCTCACACAAGGAGGGCAAGCGAGCTGATGCAGGCATTCACCGTTGTCATCCCGGCGCGTTACGCCTCGACGCGCCTGCCCGGCAAGCCGCTGATCGAGCTCGCCGGCGAGCCGATGATCGCCCACGTCATCCGCCGCGCCCGCGAGAGCGGTGCCGCCCGGGTGATCGTCGCCACCGACGACGCCCGGATAGCGGGCGCCTGCAGCGCCATCGGGAGCGAGGTGGTGCACACGGACCCGGCACACCCCACCGGCACCGACCGCCTCGGCGAGGTGGTCCGGCACTGCGGACTGGCGGACGACGCCATCGTGGTCAACCTCCAGGGCGACGAGCCGTTGATGCCGCCCGCACTACTGCAGGGGGTCGCCGATGCCCTGGAGCATCACCGCGACGCCGACATCGCGACCCTGTCCACGCCGCTGGACGCCGACATGGCGGCGCGGCCGGACGTGGTGAAGGTCGTCACCGACCGTCACGGCTACGCCCTGTATTTCAGCCGCGCGCCGATCCCCTACGTGCGCGACGGCGCCCCGCACCCGGGGCTGCACCACCGCCATCTCGGCGTCTACGGATACCGCGCCGGGTTCCTCCGTGCCTTTGCCTCACTGGAACCCAGCCCGCTGGAAGAGGCCGAAAAGCTCGAGCAGCTACGCGCCCTGTGGCACGGCTACCGCATTCATGTCGCGCCCGCGCCGGCGGTACCCGGGCACGGCGTGGACACGCCGGAGGACGTATCCCGGGTCACGGCGGCGCTGCGCGACGGGTCCCCGGAATGATCCGGCGGCAACCTCACGCCCCGGGGCCGGCCCACACCACGCGCGGGTGCGGGCCCACTGTTACCGACACGATGGAGACAGAGCAAGCCTATGACTGAAAAGCGGTTTATCCGGGTCCTGATGGTGTGCATGGGCAACATCTGCCGCTCACCGACGGCGGAGGGTGTGTTCCGCGCCCACGTGGAGGCCGCCGGTCTCGGTGACATCATCGACGTCGACTCCGCAGGCACTCACGGATTCCACATCGGCCGCGCCCCGGACCGGCGTGCGCAGGAAGCGGCCACGGCCCGGGGGATCGATATTTCCGGGCTGAGAGCCCGCCAGGTGGACAGCTACGACTTCGAGGCCTTCGACTACATCCTTGCCATGGACGAGGCGAACTACGGCATCCTCGTCGCCGACGCACCGCCGTCCGCGCGGGAGCATATCCACCGTTTCCTGAGCTTCGCCGCGGACCGTCCGGAAAGCGAAGTACCGGACCCCTACTACGGCGGCGGGGACGGCTTCGAGCACGTTTTCGACCTCGTGGACGAGGCGTCCGCCGGACTGCTGACGGCCATCCGGCGCGATCACGGGCTCTGAACCGGACGAACGGCCTTCACGGCGGCATCGCAAACATGCCGCAAGTCATTATATACAAGGGAATTCTCAAGAGCCGGTCGCGCCGGCAGGAAGGCGGGTAACATACCGGGCGGCATGATGCCGCCCGGTATGCCCGTGCCGGGGCCGACCGCCCCGACGGCATCGTCCGCAGTCAGGTCACGGACGATCCGGAGCCGTGATGGACCGGTCCGCCGTCGGAGTCCGAGCCGGGGTCCGACTCGTCCGAAGACTCCTCCGTGGCGGGCGACCTGGACTCGTGACGCCGGTGATCATCATCGCCGTCCGCCGCCGCAGGCTCCTCCGCCTCGGGGTTACCGGTAGCCTTCGTCGAGGACGTGTCGTGCGCCTCGTCCTCGCCGCCGACCCCGCTCCCGGTGCTCGCCGCTGTCGAGGCACCCGACTCCGGCTCCCGGTCAGCCGCTCCCGCCGCCGTCTCCGGAGCGTCGCTCACCGACGGCGCCTCCGGCTGGCCCGCAGGTGCCTTCTCCTCAACGGTGTCACCCGCTGCCGGGGATGCGGCCCGAGTCCCGGCCGCCGGCGCAGCCGCGTCCGGGGCAGGGCGGTCGCCGGACGCCTCGCCGGCGGTATCCCCCGACGTACCGGCGTCCTCCGCCGCGCGCTGCGGCTTCTCCGGCACCGCGGGCTCTGTACCCGCGGCCGTATCCTGCACCGGCGCCCCGGCCGCGGCCCCATCCGTCGCGGCAGAGGCCGCCGTACCGGTCCTGTCCGATCCCGTGGTATCAGTTCCGGCGCCCCGGGGCTGTCCGCCGTCGGCCGGGATGCGCGGCCGCCCCGACCAGCGGCGGGGATCATTGGCCGCCTCGTCGCGGCGTTTGCCGCCCTTGCGGCCCTCGCCGGACTTCTCCGGTTCGTCGGCCCCGGACCGGTCGGATTTCCTGTCCTTGCCGGAGCGGGTCCCGTCCTTGTCACGGGCCGCCTTCGCCGCGGTCTCCTTCACCGGCTTGTCGTCCCCGTCAGCCGCCACGGCACTTTCCTGCTCGGACTCGCCACCCGCCGGCTGCTTCGACGGCTTCCCGCTGCCGGCATCCGTCCCGGACTGCGGGGACGGCGCTGCAGCGGTATCCGTGTCAGCGTCACCATCGGTGCCGGCCTCGGCGGTCTCGCTGCCGTTACCTTCCTGGCCCGGACGGCTGGAACGGCGGCGACGACGGCCACCCCGGCGTCCCCGGCGGCTGCGGCCGGAGCTGCGCTGGCTGCCGCCGCGCCCGTCATCGCTGCGGGCTGTCTCACCGCCACTCTCGGACTTGCCGGCCTCGGCGGCCTCGGCCGTTTTCGTCTCGTCCGCCACCTTGGTCTCGTTTGTCTCCGCTCCGGCACTGCGACCGCGCTCATCCGCAGAGGCGGGCTTGCGGCCGCCGTTACCATTGCGCTTGCGCGGGGCGGACTCGTCATCGCCACCGCGCCGGCGGTCGCCACCACCGTCGTCCTTGCGACTCTCGCCGTCCTTGCGGCCCTTGCCGGAGCGCTCGTCCCGCTGGCCGCCGCGACCGCCTGCCTTGCCTTTCCCTTCGCCGCCGCCGGACCGGGCCTCCTGGGCCGCCTGCGCGTTGCGCTTGCTGCCGGAGCCACTCTTGCCGGAGGCCGCGGGGGCGGCCTTCGGTTGTTCTTCCTTGCGGGAGCGATCCTCCTTGCGGGAACCATCCTCGGCCGGGGTCGCCATCGCCTGACGGCGGGCGCTCTCATCCTCGCCGTCGCCGACGACGATCTTGCGCAGCCAGCCGAAAAAGCCACCCAGCGCACGGGCCGGCTCCGCCGGGAGCGCCGCAGCCGGGCGTTGCGCCTGGTTACGGGTCTGGGCCGGCTCGGACACGGTCTTGTCCTCCGCCTCGCCCTCGGAACGGCTGGCAGCGGGCCTGGACGCGGGTGCCGGCTTGCTCGGGCGCACCGATTTCACCGCGGGCTGCTCGGCCTTCGGCCGCTCCGAGGTCATGAGCCGCTCCGCCTCGCTCTGGCCCTCGTCGGAGGAGGCGAGCTGATAGCTGGCGTCGTCGTGGGAGCTGTCGTCACTGCGGATCCGATGGACCTCGTAGTGCGGCGTCTCCAGGTTGCGATTCGGGATCAGGATGATGTCGACGCTGTTGCGCTGCTCGATTTCGCTGATCGCCGAGCGCTTCTCGTTGAGGAGGAAGGTGCCTACGTCGACGGGCAGCTGGGCGAGCACCTTGCCCGTCTTGTCCTTCATCGCCTCCTCTTCGACGATGCGCAGGATCGACAGTGCCAGCGACTCGACGCTGCGGATCGTACCCTGGCCCCCGCAACGGCTGCAGATCTCCTGGCTGGACTCGCCCAGCGAGGAACGCAGGCGCTGGCGCGACATCTCCAGCAAGCCGAAGCGCGAGATGCGGCTGACCTGGACACGGGCACGGTCCTGCTTCACCGCCTCGCGCAGGCGGTTTTCCACCTCGCGCTGATTGCGGTTGGGCCCCATGTCGATGAAGTCGATGACGATCAGGCCGCCGAGGTCACGCAGGCGCAGCTGGCGCGCGATCTCATCGGCGGCCTCGAGATTGGTGTTGAAGGCGGTCTCCTCGATATCGGCGCCCTTGGTGGCACGCGAGGAGTTGATGTCGATGGAGATCAGCGCCTCGGTGTGATCGATCACGATGGCGCCGCCGCTCGGGAGCCGGACCTCGCGCTGGAACGCGGACTCGATCTGGCTCTCGATCTGGTAGCGGGTGAACAGCGGGACCTCGTCGTCGTAGCGCTTGAGCCGCGAGAGGTTCTGCGGCATCACCTGCTGCATGAACTCACGGGCCTGGCCGTAGACCTCCTCGTCGTCGATCAGGACCTCGCCGATATCCGAGCGCAGGTAGTCGCGCAGCGCACGGATGATGACGTTGCTCTCCTGATAGATCAGGAAAGGGGCGGAACGCTCATGAGCAGCCTTCTGGATGGCCTTCCAGAGATTGAGGAGATAGTCGAGGTCCCACTGAAGCTCCTCGACGGTGCGGCCGACGCCCGCGGTACGCACGATCAGGCCCATGCCTTCCGGCACCTCGAGCTCGCGCAGGGCGTCGCGGATCTCCGTGCGGTCGGCACCCTCGATGCGGCGGGAGACGCCGCCGGCACGGGGATTGTTCGGCATCAGGACGAGATAGCGCCCGGCGAGGCTGACGAAGGTGGTGAGCGCCGCGCCCTTGTTACCGCGCTCCTCCTTCTCGACCTGGACGACGACCTCCTGGCCTTCCTTGATGACGTCCTGGATGCTGACCTTGCCGGGATCGGCGTCGCCGCCGCCCTGGAAATAGCTGCGTGCGATCTCCTTGAACGGCAGGAAGCCGTGGCGCTCCGCGCCGTACTGGACGAACGCGGCCTCGAGGCTGGGCTCGACGCGGGTGATCTTACCCTTGTAGACGTTCGCCTTCTTGCGCTCCCGGGAAGGGGTCTCGATGTCCAGGTCGTAGAGGGACTGGCCGTCCACGAGGGCGACACGCAGCTCTTCCGGCTGCGTGGCGTTGATCAGCATTCGTTTCATAACGGGGGGGTCTCCGGCGCTCGACCCGGTCAGCCGCCTCGCCAAATCCGTTGGGAAGCGATCGTGCCGCCAGCCGTGGCGCGTGCGCGCCACGACCGTCTCCGGCCAGCGCCGCAGCCCCTTCGGCCAGCCAGGGGCCGAGAAGCGCAGCAATCATTCGGGACACGATGAATCCAGACATTTCGCGGATAAGACGCCGGCGCCGGGGGGCGCATTGGCCACACGGAACATGCGTCCGCGCGGGTGATTGACAGTAACGGGCAACTGCAGTTTGGCCGCGCGCCGGTGAAGATGCCGCGCGCAGCCTGCAATCTTTATCCATGCGGCTACCGGCCGGCGCTTTGATCACGCGCTTTTGGGCCGTGTAACAGCGTTGCAAATATACCAACGTTGACAGTTGCCTTCCAAGCAATGAATGCATTGTCACCCCTGCGGCCACCGCCAGCACCGCCCTCCGGCGGGCCGGCCGGCGGCTTCGGCCGGGCGTTCGGACACTGCGAGGGGGTGACACCGGCCGTGGCCGGGTTAGTATGATGAGCTTCCGCCATAAACCTCCCTTTCTCACGCCGCGGAGCGCGCATGGGCAGTCAGGTCCGCCACATCGAGATCGACCCCGAATACGACGGCCAGCGGGTAGACAACTACATCAGCCGTGAGTTGCGTGGCGTACCGAAAAGCCTGGTCTACCGGCTGTTGCGCCGCGGCGAGGTCCGTGTCAACGGCTCACGCACCAAACCGACGTATCGCCTGCGTGCCGGTGACCGCCTGCGCCTGCCGCCCGTGCGGGAAGGCCGGGGCAGTCAGCAGGAGGCCTCGACACGGGTGCTGGAGCGGCTGCGCAGCCGCATCCTCCACGAGGACGACGACATCATCGTCGTGGACAAACCCTCCGGCATGGCAGTGCACGGCGGCAGCGGCATCGGCTACGGCGTTATCGAGGCGCTGCGCCAGCTGCGCACCGACTGCCGCTTCCTGGATCTGGTCCACCGCCTGGACCGCGACACCAGCGGCTGCCTGGTCGTCGCCAAGCGCCGGGCCGCCCTGAAACGTCTGCACGCGGCGCTGCGCGAGGGCGGGCTGGACAAGCGCTACACCGCGCTGCTCGCCGGCGGGATGAGCGCGGCGACGATACCCGTGGAGGCACGACTGGAGCGCCAGAGCGGACCGGGCGGGGAATCCATGGTCCGGGTGAGCGCGGCCGGGCGGCCGGCACGCAGCGTTTTTCACCGTCGCCGGCGCTATACCGGCTGGACCCTCGTGGACGTCGACCTCGAAACCGGGCGGATGCACCAGATCCGTGTCCATGCCGCCCACCTGGGCACGCCGCTCGCCGGCGACGACCGCTACGGCGAGCACGAACGCAACCGCGAGGCCCGCCGCCTCGGACTGCGGCGGATGTTCCTCCATGCCGCCCGGCTGTCGCTGCCCGCAGCGGACGGCACGCGGCTGACCGTGGAGGCGCCGCTGCCCACGGAACTCACCGGATTTCTCGACCGCCTTTCCGAACACCACCAGGACAAGGAGAGCTAGCAGATGGCCACGGACGAGCGCGACGACTGGGCGCAGGCGACCCTGCGCGACATCGCCCTGGAGGGCATCCGCGAGCGCCGGCGGGCGCGCCGCTGGGGCCTGCTGTTCAAATTCCTGCTGCTGGCCTACCTGGTGGCGATCCTCCTGCTCACCCTGCCGTCGCTGCAGGGCGAAGCCCAGATGCCCGGCACGGCGCCGCATACGGCCGTGGTCGACCTGGACGGCACCATCGCGGCCGACACCCCGGCCAGCGCCGACCGCGTCATCAACGGCCTGGAGGAGGCCTTCTCCGCCTCCGGGGCGCAGGCGGTCATGCTCCGCATCAACAGCCCCGGCGGCAGCCCGGTGCAGGCACGCCGGATCTACGCCGCGATCCAGCGGCTCCGTGCCGCCCATCCGGACAAACCCCTGTACGCCGTCACCGGCGACATCGCGGCGTCCGGGGCGTACTACGTCGCCGCCGCGGCTGACCGCATCTACGCCGACCCCGCATCGCTGGTCGGCTCCATCGGCGTGATCATGGGCGGATTCGGCTACACCGGGGCCATGGAGAAGCTCGGCATCGAGCGCCGGCTCTACACGGCCGGACGCAACAAGGCGATGCTCGATCCGTTCAGCGAGACAAACCCGGCGGTGGAGGAGCATGTGCAGTCGATGCTCGAGGAGATCCACCAGCAGTTCATCGACGCGGTAAAGCAGGGCCGGGGCGACCGGCTCGCCAGCGACCGCGACGACATCTTCTCCGGGCTGGTCTGGACCGGTGCCCGCGCGGTGGACCTGGGCCTGGCGGACGCACTGGCCACCCCGGACGAGGTCGCACGGGACGTCGTCGGCGTGGCCCGCACGGTGGACTACACCCCGCGGGGCGGCTTCCTGGAGCGGGTCATGAACCGCCTGGGCGTGACCGCGGTGCGTCTCGCCCAGCGGTTCGGCGGGCCGTTCACCGGTGCCGTGCGCTAGACGGTTCCGTGCCGGGTCAGGGCAGGGGTACCCCCGCCTCGCGCAGCAGTTCTGCGAGGGCGATCAGGGGCAGGCCGACGAGGGTGTTCGGGTCCCGGCCCTCGATCGCCTCGAACAGCGCGATCCCGAGGCCCTCGGCGCGGAACGCCCCCGCACAGTCCCAGGGCCGGTCCCGGTCGACGTAGCGTTCGATCTCGGCGGCGGAGAGATCGCGGAAGACGACGTCGACGGTCTCCAGGCGCTCGGCGAGCGCCCCGGTGCGGGTGTCGAGCAGGGCGAGACCGACCAGGAAACCCACCCGGCGGCCGCTGCCCGCCCGCAGCTGCGCGATCGCGCCGGCGCGATCCCCAGGCTTGCCAAGGACGTGACCGTCGTCGAGACAGGCCACCTGATCGCAGCCGATGACCAGTGCGTCATCCAGGCCGGCGCCCGCCGCACGGGCCTTCTCCGCCGCCAGGCGTACAACCAGTGCGGACGGGGACTCGTCGCCGTGCCGGACTTCATCGATCTCGGGGCTCCTCTGCTCGAAGGAGAGACCCAGGCGCTCGAGGAGCGCCGCACGGTAGGGCGAGCCGGAGCCGAGAACGAGCCGCCGGGGTTCCGTCACGTCGTCACCTCCTGCGCCCGCGCGCTGGCGGGGGTTGATGGTCGTCTGACAGCGTTTTGACACCGTCCCGTGCCGTGGATAATATGCGCTGCCTTATGCACGAGGAAACCTTGCCGCAGTTTGTCGACCTCCGCCGGCTCGGCGACGACGGCGCGAGTCTCACCGGCAGCATGCCTCTGGCAGGCCGGGAACGGCTGGCAGGGAGCCTCGTCGAGTCGACCGGCACGGCCAGCGCCGACATCCGCGTGAGCCGTGAGCCCGGCGGGCTCGTCATCGCTGAAGGGCAGGTCGATGCCGGGCTGGCACTGCAGTGTCAGCGCTGCCTCGGCACGGTGACCGTGCCGGTGCACGCGGACTTCCGCGTGGTGGTGGTCGCCACCGAGGCCGACACCGAGGGTCATGACGAGGCGGTCGTCGCGCTGGACGATCGCCTCGACGTATTCGCGCTGCTCGAGGACGAGCTGATCCTCGAGCTGCCGGTAGTGGCGCTACACGACGCCGACAGTGGCTGCGCGGACTCAAAGCAGCACTTCGGCCCGCCGGGCGAACCGGAGCCCGAGCGCGAGAATCCGTTTGCCGTCCTCGCCGAGCTCAAGCGGCGGGACGATCACTGAGTCGCTGGATCCGATACAGGAGTAGCCTCCATGGCAGTCCAACAGAACCGCAAGACCCCGTCCAAGCGCGGCATGCGCCGGTCCCACGACGCGCTGGGCAAGCCCACGCTGTCCACCGAGCAGACCACCGGCGAGACCCACCGCCGCCACCACATCTCGGCCGACGGCTACTATCGCGGCCGCAAGGTCGCCAAGGGCCAGGAAGACTGAACGAGCGGCCCCCGGCCGCGCGGCCGCCCCGCCCGGATCGGGCGCGGCGGCCGTTCGCGTTGCGCCCGAGGCAGTTCGAGAGAGCAGCATGACACGGCGTCAAACCATCGCGGTCGATGCCATGGGCGGCGACCACGGTCCGGACGTGGTCGTACCGGCGGCACTCGCCGCCTGCCGCCGCCACGGGGATACGGTCAGCCTGATCCTCGTGGGCCAGGAGGATGCCCTGCGCGACGCGCTGTCCCGCCACGGCGCGGACGAGGGCGGGCAGCTGCGCGTGCACCACGCCAGTCAGCTCGTCGGCATGGACGAGCTGCCCTCACAGGCACTGCGCGCGAAAAAGGACTCGTCCATGCGGGTCGCCGTCGACCTCGTGAAGTCCGGCGAGGCCGACGCCTGCGTGAGCGCGGGCAACACCGGCGCACTGATGGCAACCGCCCGCTACGTGCTCAAGACCCTGCCGGGTATCGACCGGCCGGCGATCTGCACCACCATCCCCTGCGAGGGTGGCGCCTTCCAGATGCTCGACCTCGGTGCCAACGTGGACTGCACCGCCGAACACCTCTTCCAGTTCGCCGTCATGGGCTCGGTGCTCGCCGAGACCGTAGGCGGACTGGAGGCCCCACGGGTCGGCCTCCTCAACCTGGGCGAGGAGGAGATCAAGGGCAACGACGAGGTCAAGCAGGCCGGCCAGCTCCTGCAGGACAGCAGCCTGCACTACGTCGGCTACGTCGAGGGCGACTCGATGTTCCGTGGGGCCGCGGACGTGGTGGTCTGCGACGGCTTCACCGGCAACGTCGCGCTCAAGACCAGCGAGGGCGTCGCCGGCATGATCTCGCACTACATGCGCGAGGAATTCTGCCGTAACCTGCTCACTCGGCTCGCCGGCCTGGTCGCGATGCCGGTGCTGCGCTCGCTGCGCCGGCGGCTGGACACCCGGCGCTACAACGGCGCGAGCCTCCTCGGCTTGCGCGGCGTGGTGGTCAAGAGTCACGGTGGCGCGGATGCCGTCGCCTTCGAGCACGCCATCGACGTGGGCGTCCTGGAGGCGCGTAACGCCGTGCCGACGCTCATCGACCAGCGCCTCGGCGAGACCCTGACGAGAGGATTGCAGACGTCGTGAGCGTATACGCCAGGATCCGGGGGACGGGGAGCCACCTGCCCGAGCGGGTGGTCACCAACGAAGAGCTGGAACGTCTTGTCGAGACCTCGGACCGCTGGATCCGCGAACGCACCGGCATCGCCCAGCGGCACGTCGTTGCCGACGGTGAGACCTGCGGCGATATCGCCACGCGTGCCGCCGAGGCCGCGATGGAGGCCGCCGGCGTCGGCCCCGGCGACATCGACCTGCTCATCCTCGCGACGTCCACGCCGGACCAGGTCTTCCCCAGCACCGCCTGCCTCATCCAGCACCGGCTGGGCATCCCGGGCGGCGCCATCGCCTTCGATATTGCCGCCGCCTGCTCGGGGTTCATCTACGCCCTCGATGCGGCCGACCGTTTCATCCGCACCGGCGGCGCCCGGCGCGCCCTGGTCATCGGCGCGGAGACCTTCTCGCGCATCCTCAACTGGGAGGATCGCGGGACCTGCGTGCTGTTCGGCGACGGTGCCGGCGCGGTCATCCTGGAAGCGGACGAGACCCCCGGGGTGCTGTCGACGCACCTGCACTCCGACGGCCGCCAGGAACCGCTGCTCAACGTGCCCTGGGGCGTCTCCAAGGGCGTCGAGGCCCTCATGACCGACCCGGCCTCCGGCAAGGTCACCATGCGCGGCAACGAGGTCTTCAAGATCGCCGTGCGCACCCTGGGCGCCGTGGTGGAGGAGACCCTCGCCGCCAACGGCCTGGAGCGCGGCGACATCGACTGGCTCGTCCCCCATCAGGCAAACATCCGGATCATGGCGGCGACGGCACGCAAGCTGGAGCTGCCCATGGACCGCGTGGTGGTGACCGTGGACCGCCACGGCAACACCTCCGCGGCGTCCATCCCCCTCGCGCTGGACGTCGCCGTCCGCGACGGGCGCATACAGCCGGGGCAGCTTCTGCTGCTCGAGGCCTTCGGCGCCGGCTTCACCTGGGGCTCGGCACTGGTCCGCTTCTGACGCGCACGAGTGGAGCACAGACGATCATGACGACAGACAACACCCTCGGATTCGTCTTCCCCGGCCAGGGTTCGCAGTCGGTGGGCATGCTCGATGCGCTCGCCGGGACCTATCCGGCGGTACGTGAGACCTTCGAGGAAGCCGGCGCGATCCTCGACACCGACCTCTGGGACATCGCCGTCAACGGCCCGGAGGACAGCCTCAACCGTACCGAAATCACCCAGCCCGCGCTGCTCGCCGCCGGCGTCGCCGTATGGCGCGTCTGGCAGGCACGCGGCGGCGCCGCTCCGGGGATCATGGCGGGGCACAGCCTCGGCGAGTACACCGCGCTGGTGTGTGCCGGGGCCATGGAGTTCGCCGACGCGGTCGCGGTCGTTCACGATCGCGGCCGGTTCATGCAGAGCGCCGTGCCGGAGGGGCAGGGCGCCATGGCCGCGATCCTGGGCCTGGACGACGACGCCGTGCGCGCAGCCTGTGAGTCGGCCGCCCAGGGCGAGATCGTCGAGGCGGTGAACTACAACGCCCCCGGACAGGTGGTGATCGCCGGGGACCGGTCCGCCGTGGACCGGGCCATCGAGGCCGCCCGGAAGGCGGGCGCCAAGAAGGCGGTGGCCCTGCCGGTGAGCGTGCCGTCCCACTGCGCGCTGATGCGCCCGGCCGCGGAACGCCTGGAGGAACGGCTCGCCTCGGTCACCATCGGCGAGCCCACCGTGCCGGTGATCCACAACGTCGACGCCGAGCCGGCGGCGGACGCCGGGGCGATCCGCGAGCGACTCGTCGCCCAGCTCCACAGCCCGGTCCGCTGGGTCGACACGATCCGCACCATGCAGGCACGGGGCGTCACCCGCCTGGTCGAGGCCGGGCCGGGCAAGGTTCTCGCCGGGCTGAACCGCCGTATCGAGCGCCGCATGCCGGCGCTGCCGGTGTTCGACCCGGACACGCTTGAAAAGGCACTTCAGGAATAAGGCGCAACGTGATGTTCTCACTCGAAAACGAAACGGCACTCGTCACCGGCGCGAGCCGCGGCATCGGGCGCGCGATCGCGACCGGGCTCGGCCAGGCCGGCGCCCGGGTGGTCGGCACCGCGACCTCCGGGGCGGGCGCGGAACGCATCACCGCCCACCTCCAAGAGGCCGGTATCGAAGGCTTCGGCGTCACCCTCAACGTGACCGACGCCGACAGCGTGAGTGCGGCGGTGGCTGCCGTGACCGAGGCCTACGGCGCCCCGACGGTGCTGGTGAACAACGCGGGTATCACCCGCGACAACCTGCTCATGCGCATGAAGGACGATGAGTGGGACGACATCATCGACACGGACCTGAGCTCGGTGTACCGCATGAGCAAGGCGGTGCTACGGGGCATGATGAAGGCGCGGCGCGGACGCATCATCAACATCGCCTCGGTGGTCGGCCTGATGGGCAACAGCGGTCAGACGAACTATGCTGCGGCGAAGGCCGGGGTCATGGGCATGACCCGCTCGCTGGCACGCGAGGTCGGCACCCGCGGCATCACCGTGAACGCCGTCGCCCCGGGCTTTATCGAGACGGACATGACCGACGAGCTCAACGAGGCGCAACGCGAGGCCCTTGTCGGCCAGACACCCCTGGCCCGGCTGGGCCGGGCGGAGGACATCGCGGCGGCGGTGTGCTATCTCGCCTCGCCGGCGGCGGGTTTCGTCACCGGTGAGACGCTCAACGTCAACGGCGGCCTGTACATGGCCTGAACCGGTCGTACGCGAGTCGCTGGCATGCCCGGGACGGTTCACCTAAAATACGGCCGGATTCGGCCCGGGGTCTGACGCTGGGGGCCGCGTAGGCGGGTCGGAACTTTCTACACTCCGGAGGAAGGATCAAGATGAGCAGTATCGAAGAGCGCGTTAAGAAGATCGTCGTGGAGCAACTGGGGGTGAAGGAGGAAGAGGTGAATTCCGAGGCCTCCTTCGTCGACGATCTCGGCGCAGACTCCCTCGACACCGTCGAGCTCGTGATGGCCCTTGAGGAAGAGTTCGAGTGCGAGATCCCCGACGAGGAAGCCGAGAAGATCACCACCGTCCAGCAGGCGGTCGATTACATCAACGCCAACCTCGAGTAACGGTCCCCGTCGGATCGATACGCTGACACAGGGCCGGTCGTCGCCGGCCCCGTGCTGTTTCGGGTGGTTGGCATTTACGGAGGTGGGGCGTGAGCAGACGCCGCGTAGTGGTTACCGGGCTGGGGATGATCTCCCCGGTCGGCAACACCCTGGAAGGGGCCTGGGAGAACGTGCTCGCGGGTCGTTCCGGGATCGGTCCGGTCGAGGGCTTCGACGCATCCGCGTTCTCGGTGCGCTTCGGCGGTGAGGTGCGGGACTTCGAGGTCTCCGACTACCTCTCGCGGAAGGAGGCCCGCAAGATGGACCCCTTCATCCACTACGGCATCGCCGCTTCCGTCGACGCGGTCCGGGATTCCGGCCTGGAGATCAACGAGTCCAACGCGGAACGCGTGGGCGTGTCCGTCGGCTCCGGCATCGGCGGCATCAGTGCCATCGAGAAGGGCCATGAGGCCTACCTCGGCGGCGGTCCGCGCAAGATCTCGCCGTTCTTCATCCCGAGCGCCATCATCAACATGATCTCGGGCAACCTCTCCGTGCTGCTCGGTCTCAAGGGCCCCAACGTGGCCACCGTGACCGCCTGCACCACGGGGACCCACAACATCGGTCAGGCCGCACGCATCATCGCCTACGGCGACGCCGACGTGATGATCGCCGGTGGCGCCGAGTTCGCCACCACGCCCACCGGGCTCGGCGGCTTCGCCGCGGCGAAGGCACTGTCGACGCGCAACGACGACCCGCAGGGGGCGAGCCGCCCGTGGGACCGCAGCCGTGACGGCTTCGTGCTCGGTGACGGTGCAGGTGTGCTGGTGCTCGAGGACTACGAGCACGCGGTGGCCCGCGGTGCGCGTATCTACGCTGAGGTCGCCGGCTTCGGTATGAGCGGTGACGCCCATCACATGACCCAGCCGCCGGCGGACGGCGAGGGCGCACGGCGCTGCATGACCAACGCCCTGCGGGACGCGGGCATGAACCCGGACGAGATCGATTACGTCAACGCCCACGGCACCTCGACGCCGCTGGGCGACCGCGCCGAGGCGATCGCGATGCGCGGCACCTTCGGCGAGCACACCCCGAAGGTGGCGGTCACCTCCACCAAGTCCATGACCGGCCATCTCCTCGGCGCCGCGGGCGGCGTGGAGGCGGTGTTCAGCGTGCTCACGCTGCGCGACGGCGTGATCCCGCCCACCATCAACCTGGACGACCCGGAGGAAGACCTGGGCATCGATATCGTCAGCGGTGGCGCCCGCGAGCGCGACGTCCGCGGCGTGCTGTCCAATTCCTTTGGCTTCGGCGGCACCAACGGCACCGTGATCTTCCGCCGGATCGACTGATCCGGCGGCAGCGGCGATGTGGCGCGTCGACGGTCGACCCGGCGCCGCCCCCCCGGCGGACGACCGCGGGCTGGCTTACGGCGACGGGGTCTTCGAGACGGTGGCCGTCGTCGACGGCCGACCCGCACTGTGGCCGGACCACCGGGCACGGCTCGCACGCGGCTGTACCCGCCTCGGCTTCGCCGCGCCGCTGGAACGGGTCGACGCCGAGGTCGCGGCACTGGCAGGGCAGGGCGACGGCGTCATCAAGCTTATCGTCACCCGCGGCAGCGGCGGGCGCGGCTACACCCCGCCCACGGATGCCGGGCCCCGCGTGCTCGCCCGCCGGGGCGGCGTACCCGAACGCCCGGTGCACTGGTGGCGGGAGGGCATCACCGTTCACCGCTGCGTGACAGCACTCGCCGTACAGCCCGCGCTCGCGGGCATCAAGCACCTCAACCGCCTGGAGCAGGTTCTCGCCCGGCGGGAATGGGACGACCCCGGGATCGCCGAGGGGCTCATGGCCGACACCCGTGGTAACGTTGTGGCCGGTACCATGAGCAATGTGTTCGCCCGCTTCGACGACATCCTGTGCACACCACCGGTCGCCGACTGCGGCATCGCCGGGGTCATGCGGCGGCGGATCATCGCGCTGGCGCCCCGCCTCGGCCTGCGCCCCCGGGTGCGGCGGCTGACATGGGACGGGCTCGCCCGGGCGGACGAGCTGTGGCTGAGCAACAGCCTCGTCGGCGTCTGGCCGGTGGCGCGCCTGGAGCGACGGGCCTGGCCGGAGGCCGCCGGTGCGCGGGCCTGCATCGATGCACTCGCCGCCGCCGGGACGATCATCACCCCGAAGGGATGGCATTCGCCATGAAGCGATGGCTGACCGCTCTCTGCATGGCCGCCGTGTTCGCCGCCGCCGCAACCGCGGCCTGGGCGTGGCAGACCTACGAGACCACCATGAGCCGGCCCCTCGTCGCGGCCGGGTCCGAGCCGGCACAGATCACGGTGGCGCGGGGCGACACGCTGGCGGGCATCGCCCGGCGGCTCGTCCGTGAGGAGCGCCTGAAGGCCGCCTGGCCGCTGCGGCTGTACGGCCGCTACACCGGCGATGCCGCGCGGATCAAGGCGGGGGAGTACCGCATCGCCCCCGGCACCAGTGCGACCGGCCTGCTTCGGGCGATGGTCACCGGCGACGTAATCCAGCACGAGCTGACCATCGTCGAGGGCTGGACCGCACGCCAGCTCTTCGACGCCGTCGCCAATCACGACGCCCTCGAACACACCCTTGCGCTCGACGATTCGCAGGCCGTGATGGCCGCCCTCGGCCATCCCGACCAGAAGGCGGAGGGCCGGTTCCTGCCGGAGACATACCATTTCCCAAGGGGCACCAGCGACCGCGATTTCCTCCAGCGCGCCTACCGCGCCATGAACAGCGCCCTGGCGGACGCCTGGGAGGGCCGTGCGGACGATCTCCCGCTGGAAAACCCCGATGACGCGCTCATCCTGGCGTCGATCATCGAAAAGGAGACCGGTGTGGCCGGCGAGCGCGCCCGCATTGCCGGCGTGTTCGCGCGCCGGCTGCGTCGCGGAATGCGACTGCAGACCGATCCCACCGTCATCTACGGCCTGGGCGAGGGCTTCGACGGCAATCTCACCCGCGCCGACCTGCGCCGGGACAATCCCTACAACACCTATACCCGCGCGGGCCTGCCGCCGACGCCCATCGCGCTACCGGGGCGGGACAGCCTCCATGCGGCTGTCCATCCCGCCGACGGCGACGCGCTGTACTTCGTGGCCGACGGCAAGGGCGGGCACGTGTTCTCCTCGACCCTGGAGGCCCACAACCGCGCGGTACGCCGCTATCAGCTCAATGGGGGACAGTGACATGACCGCGGGGCGCTTCATCACCATCGAGGGGCTCGAGGGCGCGGGCAAGACCACCGCCATGGACACCGTGCGCGACTGGCTCATCGAGCGCGGACTGGAGCCGGTGATGACCCGCGAGCCCGGCGGTACACCGGTGGGCGAAGCCGTCCGCGGCCTGCTCCTGAACCACGACTACCACGGCATGACCGCCGAGACCGAGGCGCTGCTGGTCTTCGCCGCCCGCGCCGAGCACGTCGCCCGGGTCATCCGCCCGGCGCTGGCCGAGGGCCAGTGGGTGGTCTCCGACCGCTTTACCGACGCGAGCTACGCCTACCAGGGCGGCGGGCGCGGCCTCGGCGAGGCACGCATCGCCGAGCTGGAGCGCTGGGTGCAGCAGGGGCTGCGCCCGGATCTCACCCTCTACCTGGACCTACCCGTGGAGCAGGGCCGTGAGCGCGCCTCCGCGCGCAGTGCCCCGGACCGATTCGAGAGCGAGGGCGGGACCTTCTTCGAGCGCGCCCGCGCCGTCTACCGGCGCCGCTGCGCCGAGCACCCGGAACGGATGCGGCTGATCGACGCCTCCGCCGACACCGACACCGTCCAGCGGCGCATCCGCGCCGCGCTGGCCGTGGCCTTCGGGGAGTCCGAATGAGCGGGGCCGCCGAATCCCGGGGCATGCCCTGGCACCAGGCGGCGTGGCAGCGGCTTATCGGTCGCATCGCCGCCGGCACCATGCCCCATGCCGTGCTCGTCCACGGCCCCCGGGGGGTGGGAAAGACGGCACTGGCGCACCGCCTTGGGGCCCGGCTGCTGTGTGTCAACCCCACGGCGGACGACGAGGCCTGCGACGCGTGCCACGGCTGCCGCATGCGTCTCGCCGGCGCCCACCCGGACCTGTTCATCGCCACGGTGGAGAAGGGGCGCAGCCGGCTGCGGGTGGACCAGATACGGGCCGTCAGCGAATTCGTGACCCTGTCCAGCCAGTACGGCGACTTCCGTGTCGCGGTCCTGCCCGACGCCGACGCCATGAACCCGCAGGCCGCCAACGCCCTGCTCAAGACCCTCGAGGAGCCGCCGGCACGGGCGGTGCTCGTGCTCGTCAGCGAGCGCCCGGCGGCGCTGCCGGCGACGATCCGCAGCCGCTGCCACCAGATCGCCGTGCCGGTACCGTCTCCGGAGGCCGGCGCGGAGTGGCTCGGCCAACACGCCCCACAGGCCGGGCGCCTGCTCGGCCTTGCCGGGGGCGCGCCGCTGCGCGCCATGGCGCTGGCCGACGCCGAGGGCGGTGACGCCTACGACACCGTGGTGCGCCAGCTCGCCGCCGTCGCCGCCGGGGAGACCACGCCCACCGCCGCTGCGGCCCACTGGCAGGGGGGCGACCGGGCCGGCTTCGTCGAGCTCATGCAGATGGCGGTCGGCGAGATCGCGCGCCGGGGCGCGTCCGGGGCGGGCCGCGGACCGGACGTCGAGGGGTTGTCGCGACTGGCGGCAACGGTAGACTGTGAGGCCGTACAGGCGTTCTACCGGCGCCTGTCGCAGTATCGCGCCGCCGCCGAACAGCCGCTGCACGGCCAGCTGATGGCGGAGGCGCTGTTCGCCGAATGGAGCGCGCACGCGCGGGACCGTCAGTGGGGGTACCATGACCCAGAGTAACCGGGGCGGAGGGCGCCAGGGGATCCTGTCGCTGTCCATTCGCGACAAGAACGCGCTGTATGCCGCCTACATGGGCTTCATCCGCAACGGCGGACTGTTCGTGCCCACCACCAAGCGCTACGAGATCGGCGACGAGGTCTTCATCCTGCTCACCCTGATGGAGGAGAGCGAGAAGATCCCGGTGGTGGGACGGGTCGTGTGGATCACCCCCCAGGGCGCCCAGGGCAACCGCACCGCGGGCATCGGCGTGCAGTTCACCGAGAAGGACGGCGGCCCCGCGCGCAACAAGATCGAGACCTATCTCGCCGGCACGCTGGAATCCGAGCGTCCCACCCATACCATGTAGACTCACGACCGCGAGGACGCCCTTGTTCGTCGACTCCCACTGCCACTTCCACCTGCTCGAAGACAACGCCGACACCGACCGTGCCCTGGCCGCCGCGCTCGACGAGGGCGTGGAGCACTTCCTCAACGTCGCCATCGACGTGGAGAGCCGTGACGCGCTGATCGCGCTGGCCGAGCGCCACACCGAGATCTCCACCTCCATCGGCGTGCATCCCAGCGGCACCGGCGAGGACCCGGACGAGGAGACCCTGGCGGCGCTGGCCGACCACCCGCTCATCGTCGCCGTTGGCGAGACCGGGCTCGACTACGCGTACAACGAGGACCGGCCGGAGTGGCAGCGCGAGCGCTTCCGCCGGCATGTGCGCGCGGCACGGCTCATCGGCAAGCCGGTGATCGTGCATACCCGGGCCGCACCGCAGGACACGCTCGCGATCCTGCGCGAGGAGGGCGCCCGCGAGGTCGGCGGCATCATCCACTGCTTCACCGAGGACTGGCCCACCGCCCGGGCCATGCTCGACGAGGGCTTCCACATCTCGCTGTCCGGGATCGTGACCTTCCGCAACGCCGACGCACTGCGTGGGACCGCGGCGCACATCCCCGGGGACCGGCTGCTCATCGAGAC
>WBJT01000011.1_pt3 | contig 31994 bp, 28 predicted proteins | sample 5109881 | NCBI WGS metagenome assembly WBJT01 (sample SAMN11895465, study PRJNA545514) | wastewater metagenome | isolation source: saline BTEX enrichment culture, original innoculum from Kuwait petroleum... | place: USA:Stillwater, OK | collected 2018-09-01
GGCGACCACGCGCTGCGCTGCCGTCGTACCCTGCTGGACCACCGCCGCCGGCCGCTCCGACGGTGCACCGTGCGCGAGCAGACCGGCCACCAGGCGGTCAATCCCGGCCAGCCCCATGTAGAACACGACCGTCTGCTGCGGACGTGCGAGCTGGTCGAAATCCAGCGCCAGCTCGCCGTTGGCCTTACGGTGCCCGGTGACGAACACACAGGACTGGGCGTGGTCCCGGTGGGTGAGAGGGATACCTGCGTAAGCGGCACAGCCGCTCGCCGCGGTGACCCCGGGAACGACCTCGAACGGCACGCCGGCGGCCATGAGCTCCTCCAGCTCCTCGCCGCCGCGGCCGAAGATGAACGGATCGCCGCCCTTCAGGCGCACCACGCGCAGACCTCGCCGCGCGTAGTCGATCAGCAGCGCGTTGATGCGCGACTGGGGCACCGGATGACGATCCCGCTGCTTGCCCACGTAGATCCGCTGGGCCGAGGCCGGCGCCAGTGCGACGATCTCGGCGGCGACGAGGCGGTCATGGAGCACCACGTCCGCCGCGCGCAGGCGGCGGTAACCGCGCAGGGTCAGCAGATCCGGATCGCCGGGGCCGGCGCCCACCAGGCTGACGGCGCCGGTACGGCCACCGTACCCGGCGGGGGCAAAGGTCAGGGTCGGGTCTTGATCGGTCACAGGCGGCCCCCGTCTGTTTCGGATGCCCCTACCCTAGCGCCTGACGCATATTTGAAAAAAGAATATAGTCGATTAAAATTAGATCATTCTATTATTTTGGGTATGTGCCATGAAGCTCAACCAGCTCCGCTACATCTGCGAGGTTTCCCGGCGCGGGCTGAACGTCTCCGCGGCGGCCGAGGCCCTGTATACCTCACAGCCCGGCGTCAGCAAGCAGATCCGGCTGCTGGAGGATGAGCTCGGCGTGCAGATCTTCGCGCGCAGCGGCAAACACCTCAGCCACGTCACCCCGGCGGGCGGCGAGATCCTGGACGTCGCCCAGCGCGTGCTCCAGGAGGTGCGCAATATCAACGCCATCGCCCAGGAACACGTGGACGAGTCCCGGGGCAGCCTGTCCATCGCCACCACCCACACCCAGGCCCGGCACGCCCTGCCCCCGGTGGTGAACACCTTCCGGCCGCGCTACCCCAACGTCAGCCTGCACATGCACCAGGGCACGCCCATGCAGATCGCCGAGATGGCGGCCCGCGGCAACGTCGACTTCGCCATTGCCACGGAGGCACTGGAGCTCTTCGAGGACCTGGTGATGATGCCCTGCTACCGCTGGAACCGCAGCATCATCGTGCCCGAGGGCCACCCCTTGTGCAGCGTGCCGCGGCTGAGCCTGGAGGCGGTGGCCGATTACCCGCTGGTGACCTACGTGTTCGGCTTCACCGGCCGCTCCAAGCTGGACCAGGCCTTCAGCGACCGCGGCCTGGAGCCGGAGGTGGTGTTCACCGCCACTGACTCCGAGGTGATCAAGACCTACGTCGGTCTCGGTCTCGGCGTAGGCATCATGGCCTCCATGGCCTTCGACCCGGAGCGCGACCGCGGCCTCGTCGCCCTGGACGCCAGCGAGCTCTTCGAGCCCAGCGTCACCAGCATCGGCTTCCGGCGGGGGACCTACCTGCGCGGCTACATGTACGACTTCATCGAGGCCTTCGCGCCCCATCTGACTCGGGAGGTGGTCGACCGCGCGGTCGCCGCGCGCTCGCCGGAGGACCGCGCCGCCCTGAACGCCGAGCTCACCCCGCATCTGGCCAAGCGCTGAAGGGCGGGCACCGGCACTCTGCTACTCCGCGACCGGCTCCGCCTCCGTGAGCCGGAGGCACTCGGCGAGCACCGTGGTGGCGTAGCTGCCCGGCGGCAGCCGGAAGGCGACGACCAGCTCCGCCGGCCCCTCCCAGTGCCACGACAGCGCCGCCACGCGCAGCCGCAACGCCCGGCGCGCGGCGCGCATCCGCCGGGCCTCCAGGAGTGCGAGCAGGGGCGCCATGCCAGCAAGCGCGTCGGTCTCCAGTGCCGCCGCCTCGGCCTCCACGGTCGCCCCGCCGGTACCCGGTAGCGGACCGGTGGGATGGATGGTCTGCAGGGCCAGCCGGTGCACGAGCCCCGCCGCGCTCTCACGCCCGGCGGCGAACAGGCTGCCGCGCCCGTCCAGGATCATCTGGTCCCCGGGCAGCGCCCGGTCCCAGCAGCCGGACTCCACCCGCCGGCGCAGCACGCGGTTGAACGCCTCGGCGCGTACCGCCGAGAGCAGCAGGCCCTGAACCGACCGGTTCAGCCGTCGGCCCTCCCCGCGGTGCCAGGCCAGCGCCTGCGCGAGATTGCCGCCGTCGCGCCCGAAGCGCTGGGGACCGAAGTAATTGGGCACGCCGCTGCGCGCCACCGTCGCCAGGCGGGCGTCCAGCGACCGGCGGGGGGCGGTGACGTCCGTCAGGCGAATGCGGAACCGGTTCCCCGCCAGCGTGCCCACGCGCAGCTTGCGCCGGTGGCGCCCCGCACTGATCACGTCGAGACCGTCCTCCACCGGCCCGACGGCCGGCGGGACAGCGGGGGCGTGGATGCTGAGCCACTGGGTGGTGAGCGCGTGCCGGTCCTTGAGGCCCGCGTGGCTGATCGCCCGGGGCGGGCAATCGAAGGCCCGGGCTAGGCGCCGGACAGCCTCCGCGGTGGTCAGGCCGCGCTTGCGGATCTCCACAAGCCAGTGCTCCCCGTCGCCGTCCGGGGCAACCAGCGGGATCTCGCGGACCTGGAAGTCCTCCGGCCGACCGCGTATCCGGGCGGTGCCCAGCGGCGGTCCGGCGGCCGGGACCGGTTCGGTGGGGTCGGTAGGCACCGGCCCGGCGGTCTCAGCGCTCATCGCCGGTCACCAGGATCACGGCGGTGGCGGCGATCCCCTCACCACGGCCGGTGAAGCCCATGCGCTCGGTCGTGGTCGCCTTGATGTTCGCCGCCGCCACGGCGATACCCAGGTCCGCGGCGACGTGCTCGCGCATACGCGGGAGGTGCGCCGCGAGACGTGGACGTTGGGCGACGATCGTGGCGTCCACGTTGACCGCCCGCCACCCGTCCGCCGCGGCTAGCGCCACGGCGTGGCGGAGCAGATCACGGCTGTCCGCGCCGGCCCAGCGCGGGTCGTCGTCCGGGAAATGGCCGCCGATGTCGCCCGCACCGATGGCACCGAACAGCGCATCAGTGACGGCGTGCAGCAGGCAGTCGCCGTCCGAATGCGCCTCCAGGCCCTGATCGTGGGGGATGGTGACGCCGCCGAGCACCAGGCGGCCGCCATCCCGGAAGCGGTGAGCGTCCAGACCCTGGCCGATACGCAGATTCATGTTTCACGCCCCTCCTGGCGGGCGGCGAGCACGGCGGCCAGCAACTCCCGGTCCGCCGTGCGTGTGAGCTTGATATTGCCGGGCTCCCCCGGCACCAGCGCCGGGTGCGCGCCGGTACGCTCCATCGCCGAGGCCTCATCGGTGGGCACGACGCCCTCGGCCACGGCCGCTTCCAGGGCAGTACGCAGGGCGCCCAGGGGAAAGAGCTGGGGCGTCTGTGCGGCCCACAGGCCGCTGCGGTCGACAGTGCCGGTGCTGTACCCGGCCTCGCCGCGCTTGAGGGTGTCGGCGACGGGGAGGGCCAGCAGTCCGCCGTCCCGGGGGTCCGCCTGCTGGATCAGTCGCTGCAGGGCCGCCGTGGAGACCGCCGGGCGCGCCGCGTCGTGGACGAGCACGCGGTCATCCGGCGAGGCACCGGCGGCGAGCAGCGCCTCCAGGGCGGCCCGTACGGAGTCGCTGCGCTCACGCCCGCCCCGGCAGCGGTACACGCGGGGGTCGCTGGCCACGGCCAACGTCGCCCAGTCCGCATCGTCGTCGGCCAGTGCGACCGCGACGCCGGCGATCTCGTCGAGGCCGAGCAGCGCCGAGACGCTCCAGTCGAGGACGGCCCGCCCCGCGAGGCGCTCGTACTGCTTGGGGCGCCCGCCGCCGTAACGGCTGCCCCGCCCCGCGGCCGGGACCGCGGCCCACAGGGGTCGAGCCCGATACGTCACCGGCATCCCCCGACGGGAGCCCGGGCCGGCGAGTGCGCCGCCGCCGGACGGCCCGTGCCGGCGGGGCCGCGGCGTGGAGTCATTCCGGGACGATTCGGCGGGTTAGGCGGGTTACCGTCGGTCACGCCCGCCGGTCACCTGGAAGAAGGTCTCGCCCTCGCCGACCATGCCGAGCTCGCGTCGGGCCCGCTCCCCGACCGCATCGAGCCCGTCCTTGAGGTCGGCGACGTCCGCCTCGAGGGCGCGGTTGCGCTCCGCGAGGCGTTCGTTCTCGGCGCGCTGCTCCGCCACCCGGTCACGCAGGTGCATCACCTCCGTAACGCCGCCATCGCCGAACCACAGGCGAAACTGCAGTCCGGCGACCAGCGCAAGGAGCAAGGCGAGCAGCACGCCCCGGACCATCGTCAGCCCAGCCCGGGCAGGTTCGGGAAGGCGTCACGCCCGGCATAGCGCGCACGGTCCCCCAGCTCCTCCTCGATGCGCAGGAGCTGGTTGTACTTCGCCACCCGGTCGGAACGGCACAGCGAGCCGGTCTTGATCTGGGTGGCCGTGCTGGCCACGGCGAGATCGGCGATGGTGGTGTCCTCCGTCTCCCCCGAGCGATGGGATACCACTGCTGTATAGCCCGCATCCGCCGCCATGTCGATGGCGTCGAGGGTCTCGGTGAGGGTGCCGATCTGGTTGAACTTGATCAGGATGGAGTTGGCCACGCCCCGGTCGATGCCCTCGCGCAGGATGCGCGTGTTGGTCACGAAGAGGTCGTCGCCCACGAGCTGGACCCGGTCTCCGACACGCTCGGTGAGCCGCTGCCAGCCCTCCCAGTCGTCCTCGGACATGCCGTCCTCGATGGACACGATCGGGTACTTCTCGACCCAGCCGGCCAGGACCTCGGCGAACTCCTCGCCGGAGAAGCTGCGGCCCTCCGATTCCAGGCGGTAGACGCCGTCCTCGCAGAACTCCGAGCTCGCCGCGTCGAGGGCGATCCAGACCTGCTCGCCGGCGGTGTAGCCGGCCCGGTCCACGGCCTCCAGCAGCACCTCGATGGCCGCCTCGTTGGACGGCAGGTTCGGGGCGAAGCCGCCCTCGTCGCCCACCGCGGTGGACAGACCGCGCTCGCCGAGGATCTTCTTCAGCGCGTGAAAGATCTCGGTACCGCAGCGCAGCGCCTCGCTGAAACGGGCGAAGCCGGCGGGCATGATCATGAACTCCTGGATGTCCACGCTGTTGTTGGCGTGGGCACCGCCGTTGAGGATGTTCATCATCGGTACCGGCAGCAGGTGCTCGCCCTCCGGCGCAAGGTGGCGGAAGAGCGAACGCTCGTGATCGCCCGCGGCGGCGCGGGCGCTCGCCAGCGACACGGCGAGCAGGGCGTTGGCACCGAGCCGGCCCTTGTTGTCCGTGCCGTCGAGCTCGATGAGGCGCTCGTCGAGGGCGCGCTGATCGTCCGCGTCCATGCCCACCAGGGCCTCGCGGATGACGGTGTTCACGTTGCTCACCGCGTGGGTGACACCCTTGCCGAGGTAGCGCGCGGCGTCGCCGTCACGCAGCTCCACGGCCTCCCGTGCGCCGGTGGAGGCGCCGGAGGGAACGGCGGCCCGCCCGAAGGCGCCGCTGTCGAGCAGCACATCGGCCTCGACGGTGGGGTTGCCCCGGGAGTCGAGGATCTCGCGCGCCTTGATCGCCTTGATGCTCGCCATGCCGTCGTGTTTCCTCCTGGTGCTTTCGATGATTGGGACGTATCAGCCGAGGTCGGACTCGATGAAACCGTCCGCCTTGACCTGCGTGTCCAGTGCTTTAAGCGTGACCAGCAGCTCGCGCATGCGGGGCAGCGGCCACGCGTTGGGTCCGTCGGAGAGCGCACGCTCCGGGTCCGGGTGGGTCTCCATGAACACCCCCGCCACGCCGGCGGCCACCGCCGCGCGGGCGAGCACCGGCACGAACTCCCGCTGGCCGCCGGAGGCCTTGCCCTGGCCGCCGGGGAGCTGGACCGAGTGGGTCGCGTCGAAGACCACCGGCGCCCCGCTGTCGCGCATCACCGCGAGCGCACGCATGTCCGAGATGAGGTTGTTGTAGCCGAAGGAGACGCCGCGCTCGCAGGCCATGATGCGCTCGTTGCCGGTGGCGCGGGCCTTGGAGACCACGTTGGCCATGTCCCACGGCGCCAGGAACTGGCCCTTCTTGATGTTCACGGGCAGGCCCTGGTCGGCGACGCGCTGGATGAAGTTCGTCTGCCGGCACAGGAACGCCGGCGTCTGGAGCACGTCCACCACCCCGGCGACGGCCTCGAGCGGGGTATCCTCGTGGACATCGGTAAGCACCGGCACGCCCACCTCCTCGCGCACCCGCGCGAGGATGCGCAGGCCCTCGTCCATGCCCGGGCCGCGATAGCTCTCGTGGGAGGAGCGGTTGGCCTTGTCGAACGAGGACTTGTAGATGAACGGGATGCCGAGCTCATCGGTGATGGCCTTAAGCTCGGCCGCGCTCTCCAGCGCCATCGCCTCGGACTCGACCACGCAGGGCCCGGCGATGAGAAACAGCGGCCGGTCCAGGCCGACCGGGAAGCCGCAGAGCTCGAAACCGGCCATATCTCAGACCTCCCCGTGCGCCGACGCTGCCTCGGCACCCGCGGTGCGGGCGTCGCGGTGACGTGCCGCCGCGCGGATAAAGCTGGTGAACAGCGGATGTCCGTCCCTCGGCGTGGAGGTGAACTCCGGGTGGAACTGGGATGCAACGAACCACGGATGTGAGGGTAGCTCCACGCACTCCACCAGCTCGTTGTGGCTGGACCAGCCGGACAGGCGCAGGCCCGCCTCCTCGAGGGTCCGGGCGTAGCGGTTGTTGAACTCGTAGCGGTGGCGGTGGCGCTCGCGGATGACATCCTTGCCGTAGATGTCGTGGATCAGCGAGTCGCGCAGCAGGCGCACCGACTGTGCCCCCAGGCGCATGGTGCCGCCGAGGTCGGAGTTCTCGTCACGCATCTCGGTGAGTCCGGCCTCGTTCATCCACTCGGTGATCAGGCCGATCACCGGGTGCTGCGGGTGAGTGAGGAACTCGGTGCTGTGCGCACCTTCCAGGCCCGCGGCGTTGCGCGCGAACTCGATCACCGCCACCTGCATGCCCAGACAGATGCCGAGATACGGGATGCCCTGGGTGCGGGCGTAACCCGCGGCGGCGATCTTGCCCTCGACACCGCGCTCGCCGAAGCCACCGGGTACGAGCACCGCATCGACATCGGCGAGCATATCCGTGCCCTCGCGCTCGATCTCCTCGGAGTCCACGTAGCGGATGTTCACGCGGTTGCGGGTCTGCACCGTGGCGTGACGCAGCGCCTCGTTGAGGGACATGTACGCATCGGCGAGGTTCGTGTACTTGCCGACCATGGCGATGGTGACCTCGCCCTCCGGGTGGGCCATCACGTCCACGACCCGATGCCAGTCGGAGAGGTTGGCCGGCGGCAGCTCGAGGCCGAACCTGTCGGCGACGATATTATCCAGCCCCTGGCCGTGCAGGGCCTCGGGCACCTTGTAGATGTTGTCCACGTCGAGCACCGAGATCACCGCCGGCGGCGCGACGTTGGTGAACAGTGCGATCTTGCGGCGCTCCTCCTCCGGGATCGGGCGGGCCGCCCGGCACAGCAGGATGTCCGGCTGGATACCGATGGAGCGCAGCTCCTTGACGGAGTGCTGGGTCGGCTTGGTCTTCATCTCGCCCGCCGCGCCGACGAACGGCACCAGGGTAAGGTGCACGAACAGGCAGCGCTCGGAGCCGAGCTCGGAGCCCATCTGGCGAATCGCCTCCAGGAAAGGCAGCGACTCGATGTCGCCCACCGTGCCACCGATCTCGACCAGCGCAACGTCCGCGGCGTCCGCACCCTGCTCGATGCTGCGCTTGATCTCGTCGGTGATGTGCGGGATGACCTGCACGGTGCCGCCGAGGTAATCGCCCTGGCGCTCCTTGCGGATCACCGATTCGTAGATCCGGCCGGTGGTGTAGTTGTTGTTGCGCGTCATGCGCGTGCGCAGAAAGCGCTCGTAGTGCCCCAGGTCCAGGTCGGTCTCGGCACCGTCATCGGTGACGTAGACCTCACCGTGCTGGAAGGGGCTCATGGTGCCCGGGTCCACATTGATGTAGGGATCGAGCTTCACCATGGTCACCGACAGCCCGCGGGCCTGCAGCACGCTACCCAGCGAGGCCGCCGCGATCCCCTTGCCGAGCGAGGAGACGACGCCGCCGGTGATAAAGATAAATCGCGTCATTAGAGCCTTCGAAAACCGAGGAGGAAAGAGCCCGGCACGAACCGGTCCGGAATGGCGGGAAAGTTATCAGAACCCCCGGGGTCAGACAATCCGGACCCGTCCCGGCGGGCCACCGCGCGCCGGGCGGTTGTGCGGCGCACGCATCGACCACCGGACAGCCGTTCCCGCCGGTCCGCACCATCCCCCCGGGCGCCGGCACCGGAGAGGGCCGTCTCAGAGCGCGAGCAGCGCCGCCCCCGCGACCATGGCGACGGTGATACCGGCAATCGCGACGGCGATCACGAAACGGCTCATGGACATGGGGCCCCTCCGCACCGGTCCGGATACCATGACGGAGGCGGCAACCGGTGACGACGGCGGCCGTTGGCGGGACCTGCCGCCCGTCCCGGGCAACGCGATTCGAGGCACATCCCTGGCACCCTCTGCGTATCGCTGCGTTTACCGGTCGCCCGGTGACCGCGGGGCGGCCTCGATTGCCCCCTCACGGCCACGGCTACACTGCCAATCTACGCCGGTGCCTCCCCCTGTCAATGACGCCAATCACTCACCTTCCCCCGCCATAAGCGCCCAGCCGGCGGTGACATCCGTGCCGGTGGGCAGCACCGGGCGCCAGACAGGCCACCAGCCCGCGGGCACGGCGTACTCCGTGGCGACGCCGATGCCCGGCACCGCCACGAGGACGTCGTCGAGACGCAGCACCGGCCACCAGTGCCGTTCCCAGGGGGCCAGGCCACGTTCACGGTAGAGCTCGGAGACACGCCGGCGTGGCCCGCCGGAGACGAGGCGCAGCCGCTCGCCCGGTGCCGCGACGCCACACCGCAGCGACTCGCGTATCTCCGGCGAGAGACCATGCCCGGCCGCCTCCCAGTCCAGCCGCCCCGCCGGTCCGTCGGGCACCGGCGCCGGCAGGCGGAACAGCCTGTCACGGTGGCGGCGGAGCTCGCCCTCGTCCCAGGCAAGGACTGGTTCGCGGTCCGCGGCGGCAGCCAGCAGGTCCTGCAGCCCCTGGCGCAGGCGGGCCTCGGGCGGCGGACGCATGCCGACATCGCGCAGCCACGCCCGGAGGGCGGCGTGCGCGACGGGATCGGGCGCACCGGCGAGTCCCGCCGTGGGGGCCGGCCCCGCGCCGAGGCCCAGGCGCTCCGCGGTCCAGGCCGCCAGCGCCCGGGCGTCCCGCGCGTGGCCGGCGAGGCGTCCCAGGCGGGCACCAACGCCGGGCCAGCGCGCGGCGAGCTGCGGCAGGACGGTGTGGCGGAGATAGTTGCGATCCCGCGTGAGCTCGGCGTTGTCCGGATCGTCCACCCACTCCAGTCCGCGTGCCCGGGCGTAGGTGTCGATGGCCTCCCGGGGCCAGGCCAGCAGGGGGCGGATCAGGGTCAGCGGGCCGAGGGGCCGGGACGGCGCGATCCCGGTCAGACCCTCGACGCCGCTGCCGCGGAGCAGTCGAAGCAGGACGGTCTCGGCCTGGTCGTCGGCGTGGTGGGCCGTGGCCACCACCGCGCCCCCGGGGAGCAGGCGCTGGAAGGCGTCGTAGCGGGCGGCCCGGGCCCGGGCCTCGAGATCGCCGCCCGGCACGACCCCGACGCGGCAACTATGGAAGGCGAGCCCGCGGCGTTCCGCCGCCGCCGCACAGAAACGGGCCCAGGCGGCGCTGTGCGTCGCCAGGCCGTGGTCGACGTGGACCACGCCGGCGGCGATGCCGGCACGGGCGGCGAGGTCCAGCAGGACGATGGAGTCACGACCGCCGCTGACGGCCAGGTGGAGGGGGCAATCCCCGACGAGCCGGCGGACCGCCTCGGCAAAGACGTCCGGCCCGAGCGGGATCACGGGATCACTCGCGGAAGCGGCCCAGCCCCATGAGCCGCTCGTAGCGCTGCGCCACCAGGTCCTCGGTGGACAGCCCCCGCAGCGTGGAGAGCTGCTCGTGGAGCACGCCGTCGAGGGCCTGAGCGGCGGCGCTCCAGTCGCGGTGGACGCCGCCCAGCGGTTCGGTGATCACCTCGTCCACCAGGCCGAGCTCACGCAGGCGTTCGGCGTTGATGCCCATGGCCTCGGCGGCGGCGGGGGCCTGCTCGGAGTCCTTCCACAGGATAGAGGCGCAGCCCTCCGGGGAGATCACCGAGTAGGTGCTGTACTGGAGCATCAGCACGCGATCGCCCACGCCGATGGCAAGCGCGCCGCCGGAGCCACCCTCGCCGATGACGGTGCACACGATGGGCGTGCGCAGCCGCGACATGACCTGCAGGTTGTGGGCGATGGCCTCGCTCTGGCCACGCTCCTCCGCGTCCACGCCGGGATACGCCCCCGGGGTGTCGATGAAGGTGAGCACCGGCATGCGGAAACGCTCGGCCATCTCCATGAGGCGCTCCGCCTTGCGGTAGCCCTCCGGCCGCGGCATGCCGAAGTTGCGGCGGATCTTCTCGCGGGTGTCGCGGCCCTTCTGCTGGCCGATCACCATCACCGGCTCGCCGCGATAGCGCGCGAGCCCGCCGACGATGGCGGGGTCGTCGGCAAAGCTGCGGTCGCCGTGGAGCTCCTCGAAATCGGTGAACAGCCGCTCGGCGTAGTCGAGGGTGTAGGGGCGCTGCGGATGGCGGGCAAGCTGGGCGATCTGCCAGGGGGTCAGGCTGGAGAAGATCTGCTCGGTGAGCTGCCGGCTCTTCGCCTGGAGCCGCGCGATCTCCTCGCTGATGTTCACATCGGCGTCGTCGCCGACGTAGCGCAGTTCCTCGATCTTGGCCTCGAGCTCTGCAATGGGACGCTCGAATTCGAGAAAATTCAGACTCATCGCTGCCCGTTCCGCAACACTGCCGACACAAGGCGCACGACTATAACACGCCAGCGCCGGCGGCGGAGGCATGGCGATTCACAGCATCGCCATGCCCTGCGGCACCGTGGCTCAATACTCCACGCGGACGGCGCCCTCGCCCGTCAGCCCGCCGAGACGGCGGAGCAGCTCGTCGGTGGGCCGCACGCGCCACTGCTCGCCGAGCCGGATCGCGGCCCGGGCATCGTTGCCGTGGTAGTCCACCACAACCGGGCATTTTCCGTCGCGATAGGCGCTCAGGGTGTCGCGCAGGGCCGGCACGAAGCCATTGCCGGCACCGGCGGCGTCGACACCGAGCACCAGCCGGCGGGCGAAGCGCTCGCGGGCCTCGCCGATGTCCATGACCGTCTCCGCGGAAACACGGTAACCGTCACTGAACTCGTCGTAGCCGAGATCGCCCTGCACCACCAGCAGCGCATCCTTGACCAGCAGGTGGCGGAAGCGCTCGTAGGTCTCCGGGAAGAGCACCGCCTCCAGCCGCGCGGTGCGGTCGTCCAGGGTGAGTGCGGCCAGGCGCCCGCCGGACTGCGTCACGCGCACGCGCATGCCCACCAGCAGCCCGGCCACGGTGACGCGGTTCTCCCCGGAGCGGCGCCGGCCGCCGCCGTTGCCATTGCCGGTAGCGGTGGCGGTGACGCCGTTGCCGGTGGCCAGCTGGTTGAGCCGGCCGGTGACGAAGGAGCGGATGTCCGGCTCGTACTGCTCGATGGGGTGGCCGGTGAGGTAGAGCCCCAGGATCTCCTTCTCCGCGGCGAGGCGCTCCTGCTCCTCCCATTCGGGCTGCGGCGGGCGCGGGACGGCCACCGCGGCCTCGCTGTCACCGCCGGAGCCGCCGAGGCCGAAGAGGTCGTCCTGGCCGGTGGCGGCATTGCGGCTGGTCTGCTCCGCGGCCTGCAGCGCCTCGGGGAGATAGTGCATGGCCGTCGCCCGGTTCTCGCAGATGCTGTCCAGGCTGCCGGAGCGGATCAGCGCCTCGATCACGCGCTTGTTCAGCCGCCGCAGGTCGACGCGGGCGCACAGGTCGAAGAGGTCCTCGAAGGGGCCGTTGGCCTCGCGCTCGGCGATCAGGCCCTCGATGGCGGCGTGGCCGACGCCCTTCACCGCGCCCAGGCCGTAGACGATGGTGCGGTCGTCGCGGGCACGGAACATCCAGTCCGAGCGGTTGACGTCCGGCGGCTCCACGGACAGGCCCATGGAGCGGCACTCCTCGATGAAGGTCACCACCTTGTCGGTGTTATCCATGTCCGAGGACAGCACCGCCGCCATGAACGGCGCCGGCTCGTGGGCCTTGAGCCACGCGGTCTGGTAGGAGAGCAGCGCGTACGCGGCGGAGTGGGACTTGTTGAAGCCGTAGCCAGCGAACTTCTCCATCAGGTCGAAGATCGCCTCGGCGTGGTCGTGGGACAGGCCGCGCTCGGTCGCCCCCGCCATGAACAGCTCGCGCTGCTTGGCCATCTCGGAGGCCTTCTTCTTGCCCATGGCGCGGCGCAGCAGGTCGGCACCGCCGAGACTGTAGCCGGCGAGCACCTGGGCGATACGCTGGACCTGCTCCTGGTAGAGGATGACACCGTAGGTGGGCTTGAGGATCGGCTCCAGGTCGTCGTGGTGGAGCTCGGCGGTGGGATACGCCACCGGCGTGCGCCCGTGCTTGCGGTCGATGAAGTCCTCGACCATGCCGGACTGCAGCGGGCCGGGGCGGAACAGGGCCACCAGCGCGACGATGTCCTCGAAACTGTCCGGCTGCAGCCGCCGGATGAGGTCCTTCATGCCCCGGGACTCGAGCTGGAAGACCGCCGTGGTCTTGCACGCCTTGAGCAGGTCAAAGCTGTCACGGTCGTTCAGCGGGATGGCGGAGATGTCCAGCGCCGCCTCGCCGCGCTCGGCGCGGATGGCGTTCACCGCCTTCACCGTCCAGTCGATGATGGTGAGCGTGCGCAGGCCAAGGAAGTCGAACTTCACCAGGCCCACGGCCTCGACGTCGTCCTTGTCGTACTGGGTGGCGAGACCGCCGCCACCGGGCTCGCAGTACAGCGGCGCGAAGTCGGTGAGCGCGGAGGGCGCAATCACCACGCCGCCGGCGTGCTTGCCGACGTTGCGCGACATGCCCTCGAGCTTGCGCGCCATGTCGATGAGGGTCTGGACCTCCTCGTCGTCGTTGTAGAGGTTCCGGAGGTCCTCCTCCTGCTCCAGCGCCTTGTCGAGGGTCATGCCCAGCTCGAAGGGCACGAGCTTGGCGATACGGTCCACGTAGCCGTAGGGATGGCCGAGCACGCGACCGACGTCGCGCACGACCGCGCGCGCGGCCATAGTGCCGTGGGTGGCGATCTGCGAGACCTTGTCGCGGCCGTACTTCTCGGCGACGTACTCGATCACCGCATCGCGCTTCTCCATGCAGAAGTCGACGTCGAAGTCGGGCATGGACACGCGCTCGGGGTTGAGGAAGCGCTCGAAGAGCAGGTCGTAGCGCAGCGGGTCGAGGTCGGTGATGTCCAGTGCGTAGGCCACCAGGGAGCCGGCACCGGAGCCACGCCCCGGCCCCACCGGGATGTCGTTCTCCTTCGCCCAACGGATGAAGTCGGCGACGATGAGGAAGTAGCCGGGGAAACCCATCTGCTCGATCACGCCGAGCTCGTGCCTCAGCCGCGACTCGTAGCGCTCCCGGGTCGCCGCCGGGTCCGGGTCGTCCGCGGTGATGATCCGCTCCAGGCGCCGCTCGAGCCCCTGCCGCGCCTCGGCGGCGAGGTACTCGTCGATGCTCATGCCCTCGGGCACCGGGAACTCCGGCAGGACGTTCTGATCGAGAGTCAGCGTCAGGTTGCAGCGCCGGGCGATCTCGACGGTGTTCTCGATGGCCTCGGGGATGTCGGCGAACTGTTCGGCCATCTCCTCCGGCGTGCGCAGGTACTGCTCCGGGCTGTAGTGCCGCGGCCGGCGCTTGTCGTCGAGGGTCCGGCCGTCGTGGATACACACCCGGGCCTCGTGGGCCTCGAAGTCCCCCACCTCCAGGAAGCGCACGTCGTTGGTCGCCACCACCGGCGTACCGGTCTCCGCGGCGAGGGCCACCGCGGCGTGGACGTGATCCTCGTCACCGGGGCGGCCGGTGCGCTGGAGCTCCAGGTAGTAACGCCCGGGGAAGTGCTCCTGCCAGAAGGCCAGCCGCTCACGTGCCTCGTCGTCATGGCCGGCGAGCAGCGAACGTCCGACGTCGCCCTCGCGGCCGCCGGAGAGCACGATCAGGCCCTCCGGCCAGCGCGCCAGCCAGTCGCGCTCCACCAGCGGGATGCCGCTGTCCTGGCCGTGGAGATAGCTCTCGGTGAGCAGCCGTGTGAGCGAACCGTAGCCGGCGTCCGTGGCGCACAGCAGCGTCGCCCGGGCATGTCCCTCCGGCGACGCCGGATCAGCGATGCGGATGTCCGCGCCGATGATCGGCTTCACCCCGGCCGCCAGCGCCGCCTGGTAGAACTTCACCATGCCGAAGAGATTGCCCTGGTCGGTGATGGCCACCGCGGGCATACCGGCGTTCGCACAGGCCTCCATCAGCGGCTTGATGCGGACCACGCCGTCGATGAGCGAGAACTCGGTGTGCAGGTGCAGGTGTACGAAGCGCGCAGTCATCGGTCGGTCGACCTCGTTGGGGCATGTCGTGCGGGGCGCAGGGCCCCCTCAGAGTGTACTGCCGGTGGTGTCCCGGACCAATCGTTCCGCCGCCTCGCGGACCGGGCGGAACGAGTGGCGGTGCAGCGGACAGGGCCCGAGCCGGGCCAGCGCGGCGAGATGCTCGCGGGTGCCGTAGCCCTTATGCCGGGCAAAGCCGTAGCCGGGATGGGCCTCCTCCAGCGCCACCATCTCCGCATCCCGCGCCTGCTTGGCGAGGATGGAGGCCGCAGCGATGGCGGGGACGCCGGCGTCGCCACCGACGACCGGCTCCGCCGGGCAGTCCAGCGGCGGGCACTCGCGGCCGTCCACCAGGGCGAAATCCGCCGGCGGGCTCAGCGCCGCCAGGGCGCGACGCATGGCGAGGAAGGTCGCCTCGCGGATGTTGAGCGTGTCGATCTCGCCGACCTCGGCACGGCCCAGCCCCCAGGCCAGGGCCTCGCCGCGTATGCGCTCGGCCAGCACCTCCCGCCGCCGGGCGGACAGGGTCTTGGAGTCGGCCACGCCGTCGATCCCCGCCGGCGGCAGGATCACCGCGGCGGCCACCACCGGTCCGGCGAGGGGGCCGCGGCCGACCTCGTCGACCCCGGCGGGCCGGGCGGCGGTCCGGGCAAACTCGAAACCCGCCTGTGCACTCATGTCAGCGTCGCCTCCACGGCATCCGCCGCGCGCTCGTCGGCGCCACGGCACAGCGTCTCGTGGAAGGCGCGGAAACGCTCGCCGAGCGCCGCGGCGGCGGCCGGGTCGTCCAGCCAGCCGGTCACCGCGGCGGCCAGGGCCCCGGGCGTCGCTGCCTCCTGGATGTACTCCGGCACCACGGCCTCCCCGGCGAGCAGGTTGGGCAGCGAGAAATGCCGCGTACTCACCAGTCCGAGGCGGCGCACCAGCCAGGCCGTCGCCGGGGCGACCCGGTAGGCGACGACCATCGGGCGCTTGAGCAGCATGGCCTCCAAGGTCGCCGTGCCGGAGGCGGTGAGCACCACATCCGCCGCCCCCATGACGGTCGCCGCGTCGCCCTCGACGAGACGCACGGCGTCAGCGACACCGACCTTGTCCAGTACCTCCCGGAAACGGGCCGCGAGTGCCGGGGTCGCCATGGGCGCGAGCACGGTGAGTCCCGGGCGCGCCCGACGCAGCCGTTCCACCGCCTGTGCGAACAGCGTGCCCAGGCGTTCGAGCTCCCCCATCCGGCTGCCCGGCAGCACCGCGAGCACGGTGGCGTCGGCGTCCACGCCGAGGGCCGCACGGTAGCCCGCAGTATCGGTCTCCATCGGGAAGCGGTCCGCCGCCGGATGGCCGACGAAGCTCACCGGCACCTCGTGCGCCCGGTAGAACTCGGCCTCGAAGGGCAGCAGCGTAAGCATGCGGTCCACCGACCGGGCGATGCCGCGCACGCGCCCCTGCCGCCACGCCCACACCGAGGGACTGACGTAGTGCACGGTGCGCACCCCGCGCTGTCGCAGCCGGCGAGCGAGCCCGAGATTGAAGTCCGGGGAATCGATGCCGATGAACACGTCCGGCGGATCGGCACTCAGGCGCCGGACGAGGTCCCGGCGCACCGCAAGCAGCCGCGGCAGGTGACGCAGCACCTCGACCAGCCCCATCACGGAGAGCGTCTCCAGCGGATAGAGGCTCTCCAGCCCCTCCGCCGCCATCGCCGGGCCGCCGATGCCCTCGAACCGGACCCCGGGGTGACGGCGTGCGAGCGCACGCATCAGCCCGGCTCCGAGCAGGTCCCCCGAGAGCTCGCCCGCCACCAACGCCACGCGCTGCATGGCGGGCACTAGCGGATGATGCCGCGGCGGCTGTCGCGCACGAACCCGGCCAGGGTCGCGACCGCCGGCTCGGAAGCCCCCTCCAGGGCGGCAACGGCATCCTCGGCGCGCAGGCCCTTGCGGTAGAGCGTCCGGTAGGCGGCCTTGAGCGCGCGCACGGCGTCCCGGGAGAAGGCGTGGCGGCGCAGACCCTCCACGTTCAGGCCCCGGGGCGTGGCCCGCTGGCCGGCGGCCATGACGAACGGCGGCACGTCCCGGTCGACATGGGCACCAAAGGCGAGGAAGCCGTGGGTGCCGAGCCGGCAGAACTGGTGCACCAGCGCATAGCCGCCGAGTATGACGAAGTCCCCGACCTCGACGTGGCCGGCGAGCGAGGCGTTGTTGGCGAAAATGGTATGGCTGCCGATGAGGCAGTCGTGGGCGATGTGGCAGTACGCCATGATCCAGTTGTCGTCGCCCACGCGGGTGACACCGCCGCCCTCCCCGGTGCCGCGGTTGATGGTGACGAACTCGCGGATCGTATTGCCGTGGCCGATCTCGAGGGTCGAGTGCTCGCCCGAGAACTTCTTGTCCTGGGGCTCCTCGCCGACGGAGGCGAACTGGAAGATGCGGTTGTCCCGGCCGATGCGCGTCGGCCCATGGATCACCACGTGGGGGCCGACCCAGGTCCCGGCATCGATGCTGACCTCCGCACCGACGATGCTGTACGCCCCGACCGTCACGCCCTCGGCGATACGCGCCGAGGGATCGATCACCGCCGTGGGATGGATATCGCTCACACTTCCCTCATCGTGCAGCGGATCTCGGCGCTGGCGGCGACCGCACCGTCCACCCGGGCCTCCACGGCGAACATCCAGATCCCGCGCATGTTGCGGTTGAACCGCGCCTCCAGCGTCAGGCAGTCACCGGGCTCCACCGGGCGCTTGAACTTCGCCTTGTCGATGCCGACGAGATAGAAGAGCTTGGAGTCGTCGGGCGTGACCTGCTGGGTGCGGAATGCCAGCAGCCCGCAGGCCTGGGCCAGGGCCTCCAGGATGAGCACTCCGGGCATCACCGCGCGCTGCGGGAAGTGGCCCTGGAAGAAGGGCTCGTTGACGGTGACGTTCTTGATCGCCTCGATCGACTCGCCGGGCACGCACTCGCGCACCCGGTCGACGAGCAGGAACGGATATCGGTGCGGGAGGTAGTTCTTGATCTCGTGGCAGTCCATCCCCGCCGCAGTGTCGCTGTGTGTCATGAGTCCTTCCGTTCGTCCGGTTCCGACGCCGCCAGGCGCCGCTCTAGCTCGCGCAGGCGCCGTGCCATGGCGTCGAGCTGGTTGAAACGCGCTGCATTGCGGCGCCACTCCCGTGCCGTAGCCATGGGCGTGCCCGACGCGTAGACGTCCGCGTTGCGTATGTCGTGGGTGACGCGGGCCATGCCCATCACCACGGTGCCGTCGGCGATGTGGAGGTGCCCGTTGATGCCGGCCCCCCCAGCCACCGTCACCCCACGGCCAATGTGGGTGCTGCCCGCCACCGCGGAGCAGCCGGCCATCACGGAATGCGCCCCCACGTGGCAGTTGTGCGCCACCTGCACGAGGTTATCGATCTTCACGCCCTCGGCGATGACGGTGTCATCCAGCGCGCCGCGATCGACGGTGGAGTTGGCGCCGATCTCGACGTCGTCGCCGAGGATCACCCGCCCCAACTGGGGCACCTTTTCCCAGCGCTCGCCGTCGCGGGCGAAGCCGAAGCCGTCGGCGCCGATCACCGCGCCGCCGTGCACGATCACGCGATCGCCGAGGCGGCAGTCAGGGTAGATCACCGCCGCCGACATGATCCGGCAGTCCGCGCCGAGCACACTGGCCGCGCCGACCACGGCGTTCGCCGCGATCACGCAACGCGGCCCGATCACGGCGCCCGCCTCCACCACCGCACCGGCGGCGACATGGGCGCTGGCATCCACCTGTGCCTCCGACGCCACGCAGGCCTGCGGATGGATGCCCGCCGGCCGTTCGCGCTCGGGGTGCAGCAGCCGCGCCGCCCGCGCGAACATCAGGTGCGGATTGTCGGCGATCAACGCAGCGGAAACCAGCCCCGCCGCATCCTCGCGCAGGATTACCGCCGAGGCGCGCGTATCCGCGAGCTCGTCACGGTGGCGGTCGCCGGTGAAGAAGCCGATCGCCCCCGGTCCGGCATTCCCCAGCGACGCCACCCGGTCGATGCGTATGTCGCCGTCGCCCCGCAGGCCGCAGCCGGTCGCCTCGGCCAGCTCGCGGAGCGTCATTGAGCTGCTCGCGTTCACGAAAGTCCCTTTGCCCGGGCGGCGTCATCCGCCCTGCTGGTTGCGCTCGAACTCCTTGCGGAGGCGCTCGATGATGCGGTCCGTGATATCCACCGCGTCGCTGGCGTAGATCACACCGTCACTGACGACCAGGTCGTAGTCCTGACGCTTGGCGTAGTCGCTCACCGTCTGGAGGATGCGCCGCTGGAGCTCGCCGAGCTCCTCGTTGCGACGCATGTTGAAGTCCTCGCGGAACGCCTCCTGGGTGCGCTGGATATCACGGCGCAACGAGACGATCTGTCGCTGCAGCGACTGGCGGTCCGACTCGCTCATCGAGGCGTTGTCCTGCAGGCGCTGCTCCAGCGAACGGAGCTTCTCCTGCATCGACACGATCTCCTGGTCGCGGGGCGCAAACTCCTTCTCGAGCTTGCGCCGGGCCGCATCCGCCTGCGGGGCGTTGTTGGAGACCTTGGCCGGATTGACGAACCCGATCTTGATCTCCGCCGCCCCCGCCGGCAGCGCGAACGCCAGCCCGGCGGCAAGCGCCGTGACCAGTACCGCGCCCGTCACACGGCGGTGCCGCATGGCCGGCGCCGGCCTAGAAGAACGTGCCCAGAGAGAACTGAAAGAACTGCTTATCATCATTGGACTCTTCATTAAGCGGCCGCGCCACGCTCATCGTCAGCGGTCCCAGCGGCGAATACCAGATCATGCCGAGACCCGCCGAATAGCGCAGGTTCCCGAGGTCCACATTCTCGTCATAGGTGTAATACACCTGACCCGCGTCCACGAACGTGGTGAACCGGAAGCTGCTGTCCTCGCTGCCGGGCGGCGGGAAACGCAGCTCCGCGGTACCCAGCACCCGGGCGTTGCCGCCGATGGGATCGTCGTTCTCGTCCCGCGGGCCCAGCGAGTTGCCGTCGAAGCCGCGGACGGTGGATATGCCACCCGCGAAATAATTCTCGAAGAACGGGAGCCGGCTGTTCGTACCGTAGCCATCGCCGTACGCCACCGAGCCCTCCAGGGCCAGGGTGAGCCAGTCGGCAAGGGCCTGGTAACGACGATGGCTATAGCTGGCCTTGTAGTACTCGAGCTCGCTGCCGGGGATCGCCGCGGTCAGGCTCGCGGTCTGCTGACTGCCCTCGGAGGGGAAGACTGCGCGATTGCGCGTGTCGTGGGTCCACGAAAGCGCCACCCGGTAGGTGGTGTTCTGCTTGCCGTAGTCATTGACGAAGGACTGCTGGATATCCGTGGGCTCGTCGTTGAGGGTCAGATCCAGGTTCTCGACCTCCAGGTCCGCGCCGATGGTGTCGTTGCTCGACACCGGCAGGTTATACCCGTAGGTGCCGGTGATGCTCTTGACACCGTAATCGGAGAGGTCCGCCTCGCTGGCGTCGGTATCGCGATAGGCGAGGCTGACGTTCCGGTCGATGCCGGAGGTCGTGTAGAAACGGTCGAGGTACGACAGGCGATAGACGGTGTTGGAGCTGTCGTTATTGGCATTGAACGCCAGCCGGTCGCCGGAACCGAAGACGTTGTCCTGCTGAACGCCGAAGTTCAGCAGCAGCCCCTGGGACGTGCCGTAGCCGATACCGGCCTTGATGCTGCCGGACAGGCGCTCCTTGACGGACACGTCGACATCCACCTGGTCGCGACTGCCGGACACCCGCGGCGTCTCGATCGAGACGTCGTCGAAGAAACCGAGGCGGTTGAGACGGTTGCGGGACTCGGAGACGTCCTCGGTGGACAGCCAGGCGCCCTCGTACTGACGCAGCTCACGGCGGATGACGTTGTCCCGGGTGGTCTCGTTGCCGCTGATGTTGATCTGGCGGACGTATACCCGCTCGGCCGGATCAACATAGATGGTGACATCCACCGTGCCCTCGTCCTCGTTGACCTCCGGCACCGGGTTGATGTTCGCGAAGGCGTAGCCGCGCTCACCGAGCTTGTCCCGCAGCGCCTCCGCGGTGGAGACGACCTGGGAACGGGAATAGAGCGCCCCGGGCTTGAGCTCGACAAGCTTGCGCAGCGTCTCCTCCGGGTAGATCAGGTCACCGGCGAGTTTCACCTCGCCGACGCGGAACTGCTCGCCCTCGTCGAGGTTGACCGTGACGTGGATGCGCCGCCGGTCCGGGCTGATGGAGACCTGGGTCGAGGTAATGGTGAAGTTCACGAATCCGCGATCCTGGTAGTAGGAGCGCAGACGCTCGAGGTCGCCGGCGAGACGCTGACGCGAGTACCGGTCGGCGTCCGAGAAGAAGCGGTACCACGGCACCGGCCCCATCTCGAAGGTATCGCGCAGGGTGTCGTCGTCGAAGGCGGAATTGCCGACGAACTGGATCTCCTGGACCGCCGCGGGTTCCCCCTCCTTCACGTCCAGGCGGACGCTAACGCGGTTGCGCGGCAGTGGCGAGACGGTGCTCTCGACCTCGACGTCGTAATAGCCGAGGGAGAAGTACTGCTGGCGCAGCTCGCGCTGCACCTGGGTGAGCAACGACCGGTCCAGGGTCTTGCCCTTGGCCAGCCCGGCGCCCTCCAGGGCCGTGAGCAGGTCGTCGTCGCCCATCTCGTTGTTGCCGTGGAGCTCGATACGCGCGATGGCGGGGCGTTCCGCGACGTCGACGACGAGGACGTTGCCGTCACGGCGCAGCGTCACGTCCTGGAAGAAGCCGGTGTCGTAGAGCGAGCGGATGGCCGAGGCGGCCTGCGAGCCGGTCACCCGGTCCCCCACCTGGACGGGCAGGTAATTGAACACGGTACCCGCCGAGATGCGACGCAATCCCTCGACGCGAATGTCGTCCACCTGGAACGGCTCCATGGCGGCCGCCTGCCCCATCACCGCGGCAAGCGCCAGTGCAAGTAGCGATTTACGCATTCGCTCGTCGATTCCCTATCAGCTCGGCCCGAACAATCGGGCAATGTCGTTGTAGAAGGCCACCGCCATCAGCAGCCCGAGCAGCGCGAGCCCCACCTGCTGCCCGACGGCCTGGGCGGCCTCCGACAGCGGCCGCCCCCGCACCCATTCGAGCGCATTGAACATCAGGTGCCCCCCGTCGAGCACCGGCACCGGCAGCAGGTTCAGCACCCCCAGGCTGATGCTCACGATGGCGAGAAACCGCAGAAACGGTACCACACCCAGCTGAGCGGATTGCCCCGCATACTGAGCGATATTGATGGGCCCGCTCAAGTTCTTCACCGAGGCCTCCCCGGTGATCATCTGCCCGAGCATCTTCACGGTGAGCGCGCTCGCACGCCACGTCTCCCCCGCCGCGACACCCACGGCGGCCAGCGGGCCGTACTGGATCGTCTGCTGCATGCGCTCGAGCGAGCTGCGGTCGAAACGCGGCGATACCCCGAGGCGGCCGATCGGGCCCTGGGCGGAGTCGACCTGGGCCAGCGTCACCGCCACCTCCCGGGGTTCGCCGTCGCGCTCGACCGACAGCGTCACGGACTCGCCGGGCCGGGCGCGGACATAATCGACCAGCCTTGCCCAGTCCGGCATGGGCGTGCCGTCGACCGCCTCGATGCGGTCGCCCGGCTGCAGCCCGGCACCCGCGGCGGGACCATCCGGCATGACCGAGTCGATCACGGGCTCGATACGCGGGCGCCAGGGCTGCATGCCCAGCGCGGCGAGGATATCCGGATTCTCCCCCACCGGACCGATCGCCGCGACGTCCAGGCTGTGACTCCGGCGCGGGCCGTCCTCGCCGGCCACCGTGGTCACCGCCAGGTCCGGGTTGCCGGGCCCCAGGGAGAGGATCTGCATGAGCACGTCGTCCCAGGTGCGGGTATCCTCGCCGCCCACGGCGACGATGCGCTCGCCGGACTGCAGGCCCGCCGCGGCGGCGGGCGTGTCCGGCTCGACCTGGCCGATCACCGGCTTCATCGCCGTAGTGCCGGTCACGAAGATCGCCCAGTAGGCGAGCACGGCGAAGATGAAGTTGAACCCCGGCCCGGCGAAGAGGATGGCGTTGCGCACCCACAGCGGCTGGCGATTGAACGCCCGGTGACGCTCCTGCTCGGGAACGTCGCCCTCGCGCTCGTCGAGCATCTTGACGTAGCCGCCCAGCGGTATCGCCGAGATCGCGTACTCCGTGCCGTCATGGCCCTGGCGGCGCCAGACGATGCGGCCGAAGCCCACAGAGAAGCGCAGCACCTTGACCCCGAGGCGCCGCGCCACCCAGAAGTGACCGAACTCGTGAACCGTGACCAGCAGGCCCAGGGCCACGGCGAAGGCAATGATACTGGTGAGCACGCTCATCGGCGCCCTCCACGGTCGATAGTCGCCTCGGCGGCGCGGCGCGCACGCGCGTCCGCCGCCATTACCTGTTCGAGCGAGGTCACCGGCTCCGCCGGCACCGCGGCCAGGGTCGACTCGACCACGTCCGCGATCGCCATGAAGCCGAGCCGGCGGCCCAGAAACGCCGCCACGGCGACCTCGTTGGCCGCGTTGAGCACCGCCGGGGCCGAGCCGCCCTCGCGCAGCGCCGCCACGGCCAGGCCGAGGCAGGGAAAGCGCGCCGGCTCCGGCGGCTCGAACTCCAGCCGGGCGACGGCGAAGAGATCCAGCGGCGTCACCCCGGCGGCGATCCGCTCCGGCGCGGCCAGGGCGTGGGCGATGGGGGTACGCATGTCGGGATTGCCGAGCTGTGCCAGCACGGAGCCGTCGACGTACTCCACCAGGGAGTGCACCACGCTCTGTGGGTGAATGACCACTTCCACCGCCGACGGTTCCAGACCGAAGAGCAGACAGGCCTCGATGTACTCCAGGCCCTTGTTCATCATGGTTGCGGAATCCACCGAGATCTTGCGCCCCATATCCCAGTTGGGATGGGCGCAGGCCTCCTCCGGCGTCACCCGCGACAGGCTCGCCGGGTCCCGGGTGCGGAACGGCCCCCCGGAGGCGGTCAGCAGCACCCGCCGGACCCCGCTGCCGGCCGCGCCGTCGTGGCCATACGACGGCGGCAGGCACTGATAGATGGCGTTGTGCTCACTGTCCACCGGCAGCAGCTCTGCACCACCCCGGCGCGCCGCCTCCAGCAGCAGCGGACCGGCCACCACCAGGGACTCCTTGTTGGCAAGCAGCACCCGGCAGCCCCGCTCGACGGCCGCCACGGTGGGCGCGAGCCCCGCGGCACCGACAATCGCCGAGACCACCGTATCCGCCGGGCCATCCCGGACCGCGGCCACCAGCCCGGCCTCGCCGGCGAGCACGGCCGGCGCACCGGGGCCGTCGCCCAAGGCCCGGGACAGGGCCCGGGCCGCCTGCGGATCGGCCATGACCGCGACCTCGGGACAATGATGCCGGCACAGCGCCGCCATCGCCTCGACATTACGCGAGGCAGTGAGCGTATGTACGTGGAAACGCTCCGGATGACGGTCAACGACATCGAGCACGCTGGTACCGATGGATCCGGTCGCACCGAGAACGGTCACCTCACGCATGCGCGCCTCCGGCGAGCACGAAGGCCGCCACCGCCACCACCGGTGCCGCCGCGAGCAGCGCGTCGATCCGGTCGAGCAGTCCCCCGTGACCGGGCAGCATCTGGCCGCTGTCTTTCAGGCCGCGCTGGCGCTTGAGCATGCTCTCGAAGAGATCGCCGACAATGCTCAGGGCGATCGTCACCACCCCCGCCACGGGCAGCCAGGGCGAGAACGGCAGCCGGCCCTCGCCGGGGATCCAGTCACCCAGCAGCGCAACGAGCGCCGCGGCGGCCAGGCCCAGCACCAGCCCCCCGCCCACGCCGGCCCAGGTCTTCCCCGGGCTGATCGTCGGGGCGAGCCGCCGGCGCCCCCACCGGCGCCCGGCGAAATAGCCGCCGATATCGCCGCCCCAGACCAGCACCAGCAACACCGTGAGCCAGACCGGGGCCGCCGTGGTCTGGATCTCGACCACCATGATCGCGCCACACGCCGCGGCCAGGGTCGCCACGCCGGCAATCGCGTCGAGCCCGTCGTGCGGCGGCAGCCGTCCGCCACTGCGCGCGAACGCGGTGAGCCGGGCGACGGGCAGGGCCCACCAGGCAAGGGTGATACCGGCGAGCACGCCGCCCCGGGTAATCACTGCCGAGGCCCACCACGCGAGTCCGCAGGCGAGCGCACAGGCGAGGGTGTATAGCGCCCGGCCACGGCACGTCGTCAGCCCGGCAAGCCGGGACCACTCCCAGCCGGCCGCCGTCATGACCGCGATCACCGCGACCCCGAGCACCCAGGACGGTGCCCCCCACACCAGCCAGACGGCCAGGGGGGCCAGGATCACGGCGGTGAGCACGCGCGTCCTAAGCACGGCCGTCAGATCCCAGCTGCTCGGCGGTCATGCCGAAACGCCGCTGACGGCCGCGGAACCATGCCAGCGCCTCGTCCAGGGCATCCGCGCCGAAATCCGGCCAGAGCACGTCGCAGAAGTAGAGTTCGGTATAGGCAAGCTGCCAGATGAGGAAGTTGCTGATACGCCGCTCGCCGCCGGTGCGGATGAACAGGTCCGGCTCAGGCAGGTCGGCGAGGCAGAGCTCGCCGGCCAGTGTCCGTTCGTCGACAGCGTCGGCGTCCAGGCTGCCCTCGGCCACACGGGCAGCGAGGCGGTGCGCGGCGCGGGCGATGTCCCAGCGCCCGCCGTAGCCGACAGCGACGTTGACAGTCAGCGCCTCGTTGCCGGCGGTACGCCGCGCCGCGTCCGCCATGCGTTCGCGAAGCGCCCCGGCAAGGCGCTCGTGATCGCCGATGAAGCGCAGGCGCACGCCATTCTCGGCAAGACGTCCCGTCTCGCGCTCCAGTGCGCGCAGGAACAGCTCCATGAGCATGCGCACTTCGCCCGGCGGGCGGCGCCAGTTCTCGCTACTGAAGGCGAACAGGGTCAGGCAGGGAATCCCCCGGTCAAGGCAGTATTCCACCGTTCGGCGTGCGGCCTCGGCACCGGCACGGTGGCCCTGGTGCCGCGGGCGCCCACGCCCGGCGGCCCAGCGCCCGTTGCCGTCCATGATGATGGCGATGTGCCGCGGTTTGACCCCGTCGTCGGGGCCCGGCTTGTGGGATTCGCGGTCTGCCGCTGTCATTATATCTCCACGGGTCGGGAAGACGGCCGGCGCCGCCGCAACGGCGGAAGGCGGCCAGCCGGAGGCCGCGGCCGCATCCTGTCGCCCGCGTCGGCGGGGACGCCCGAGCCGGGGATCAGATCTCCATGAGCTCCGCTTCCTTGTCGCGCAGCAGCTCGTCCACCTCCGCGATGCGCCGGTCGGTGATCTTCTGGATCTCGTCCTCGCCGTGCTTGCGGTCGTCGTCGGTGATCTCCTTGTCCTTGGCGAGGGACTTGAGATCGGCGTTCGCGTCGCGGCGGATGTTGCGGACCGCCACACGGGCCTGCTCGGCCTCGCCGCGGACGATCTTGATGAGATCCTTGCGCCGCTCCTCGGTCAGCGGCGGCAGCGGGATGCGGATGACCGCCCCGGCGGAGTTCGGCGTGAGCCCGAGGTCGGACTCCATGATCGCCTTCTCCACCGGCTGGATCATGTTCTTCTCGTAGGGCGTGACCACCAGCGTGCGCGCGTCGCTCGCGGTGATGTTGGCCACCTGGTTGAGCGGCACCTGCGCGCCGTAGTAGGAGACGGTCACGTGGTCGAGCAGACTGGTGTGGGCACGGCCGGTGCGGATCTTGTGGAAGTCGTGGTTGAGATTCTCCACGCTCTTGGCCATGCGCTGGTCGGCGTCTTTCCGGATCTCGTCGATCATGGTCCTATCCCCTTTCGACGATCGTGCCAATGTCGCGGCCCTCGACCGCGTCGGCGAGGGCGCCGGCACGCGTGATGTCGAACACCATGATGGGCATGCTCTGGTCACGGCACATCACGATGGCCGTGGCGTCCATGACGTTGAGCTTGCGCTCGATGACCTCATCGTAGGTGAGGCGGCGGTAGCGGATGGCGGAGGGCTGCTCCACCGGGTCGGCGGAGTAGACCCCGTCCACCTTGGTCGCCTTGAGCATGATGTCCGCGTTGATCTCCACCGCGCGGAGGCTCGCCGCCGAGTCGGTGGTGAAGAACGGGTTGCCGGTGCCGGCGGCGAAGATCACCACCCGGCCCTTCTCCAGGTGCCGGATCGCGCGCCGCCGGATGTAGTCCTCGCAGACCTGGTTGATCTTGATCGCGGACATCACCCGCGAGAACACCCCGCCGCGCTCCAGGGCGTCCTGGAGCGCGAGGGCGTTCATCACGGTGGCCAGCATCCCCATGTGGTCGCCGGTCACGCGGTCCATGCCGGCGGCCGCAAGGCCGGCGCCGCGGAAGATATTGCCCCCGCCGATGACCAGGGCGACCTGTACGCCCCGGGCGATGAGCTCCTTGATCTCGGTGGCCAGCCTCTCGGTGACCTTCGGGTCGATGCCGTAGGCCTCGTTGCCGAGAAGGCCTTCACCGCTGATCTTGACCAGTATGCGGCGGTATCGTAGCTCGCTCATGATCCGGGCTCCATGACGGGGGTGGGTCTTCGCGCGCGCCGGCGAGCAGCCCTCAGGAGCCCTTGACCTGGGCGGCGACCTCTTCCGCGAAGTTCTCCTGCTTCTTCTCCTTGCCCTCACCCACCTCGAAGCGGGTGAAGTGGGCCACGCGGGCCCCCCTGGACTCGAGCAGCTTGCCGACGGTCTGATCCGGATCCTTCACGAAGGGCTGGCCCACGAGGGTAATCTCCCCGAGCCACTTGCGCAGCCGGCCCTCGACCATCTTCTCGACGATCTCGGCAGGCTTGCCGGAATCCTTCGCCTGCTCGACGAGAATGTCGCGCTCCTTGGCGACCAGCGCCTCGTCGACCTCGTCCGGGGTCACGTGCACCGGATTGCTCGCCGCGATGTGCATGCACAGGTCGCGGGCGAGATCCTCGTCGCCGCCCTCGAGTTCGACCATCACCCCGATGCGGCTGCCGTGGAGGTAGCTCGCGAGCACACCGGAGGTCTCGTAGCGCGCGAAGCGGCGGACCTGGACGTTCTCGCCGATCTTGGCGATGAGCGCCTTCTGCGCCGTCTCGACGTCGTCACCGCTGGCGAGCTTGAGCGCCATCAGCGCGTCGAGGTCCTCGGGGGCGTCCTCGAGCACGCGCTGGGCGACCTCGTTGGCGAAGCCCTTGAAGTCGTCGCCGGCGGCGACGAAGTCGGTCTCGCAGTTGATCTCCACGATCGCACCGCGGCGGGCGTCGTCGCTCTGGGCGATGATGATCGCGCCCTCGGCGGCCACGCGGCCGGCCTTCTTGTCGGCCTTCGCGAGGCCGCGCTTGCGCATCACCTCGACGGCCGCCTCGATGTCGCCCTCGGCCTCGACCAGGGCCTTCTTGCACTCCATCATGCCCGCGCCCGTGCGCTCGCGCAGGTCCTTGACGAGTTGAGCGGAAATCGCCATGGGTAACTCCCCTGTTCGGTATTCGGTAGACAGGTAGCCCGCCCGTTACCGGGCGGGCCCGTGCAATGCTATTCGGCGCCCTGGGCCGGCTGCTCCTCGCCGGTCTCCGCAGCGGCCGCGTTCTCGCGCACCTCGACGAACTCGTCATCGCCGCTCGCCGGCTGGGCGGTGGCCATGCGCGCATCGTTGATCGCGTCGGCGGCACCACGCAGGTACAGGCGGATGGCGCGGAAGGCGTCGTCGTTGCCGGGGATGACGTAGTCCACCTCGCGCGGGGAGTTATTGGTGTCCACCACGCCGACGACCGGGATCCCGAGCTTCTTCGCCTCCTTGATGGCGATGTTCTCGTAGCCGACGTCGATGACGAACAGCGCGTCCGGCAGCGCATCCATGTCCACGATGCCGCCGAAGGCCCGCTCGAGCTTGTCGCGCTCGCGCGTCAGCGACAGGACCTCGCGCTTGCCGAGCTTCTCGAAGGTGCCGTCCTTCTCCTGCTGCTGGAGGTCCTTGAAGCGGCGGATGGAGCGCTTGACGGTGCGGAAGTTGGTGAGCATGCCGCCGAGCCAGCGGTGGTTCACGAACGGCATGTTGCAGCGCTGCGCCTCCTCGCGGACGGCCTCGCGCGCCGAGCGCTTGGTGCCCACGAACAGGATGCGCCCGCCGTTGGCCGCCAGGCGGCCCATGTAGTTCAGCGCGTCCTGGTAGAGCGGCAGCGTCTTCTCGAGGTTGACGATGTGGATCTTGTTGCGCTCACCGAAGATGTAGCGGGACATCTTCGGATCCCAGTAGCGGGTCTGGTGCCCGAAGTGCACACCGGCCTCGAGCATCTCGCGCATAGTCACGTTAGCCATTGTCTTTCAGCTCCTGATTACGGGTTGAGCCTCCATGCACCCTCACGCGGCAATCCAGTCCCCAACGGGCACAGGACACCCGGCCGCATGTGCCGGTGCATGTGTGGTATTGATGTCCGCCGCACGCTGGCGGCGTGAAAGCTCCCGGGCAGGCCGTACCCGGCAGGGGCCGGCGTTGCCTTGGGAGCGCGCGATTTATACCATAGCGAGGATCGAGTGTCATGCTACGGACGCTCGCGCGGCCCGCCACGACGGGCCGCCGGCGCCACCGCGAGGGCCCGTCCGGGCCGTCACGTCGCCATGCGCAGACAACCCGCCCACGCCACCAGGGTTCCGAATGACCGTAACCATCAAGACAGCCGAAGAGATCGAGAAGATGCGCGTCGCCGGCCGGCTGGCCGCGGAGGTGCTCGACGTCGTCACCCCCCACGTGCAACCGGGAGTGACCACGGAAGAGCTCGACCGCATCTGTCACGAACACATCGTCAACGAGCAGGACGCCATCCCGGCACCGCTGAACTACCGCGGTTTCCCCAAGTCCGTGTGCACGTCCGTTAACCACGTCATCTGCCACGGCATCCCGGGACCGAAGAAGCTCAAGCGCGGTGACATCCTCAACATTGACGTCACCGTCATCAAGGACGGCTACCACGGCGACACCAGCCGCATGTTCTACGTCGGCGAGCCCACCATTCAGGGGCGGCGCATCAGCGAGCTCGCCTGGCGCTGCATGTGGACCGGCATCGAACAGGTTCGCCCGGGCGCGCGCCTGGGAGACATCGGCCATGCCATCCAGACCCTGGCCGAGGGCGAGGGCTGCTCGATCGTGCGCGAGTTCTGCGGTCACGGCATCGGCCGCGGCTTCCACGAGGACCCGCAGGTGCTGCATTACGGCCGCCCCGGCACGGGCATGGAGCTCGCCGAGGGGATGACGTTCACCATCGAGCCGATGGTCAACATCGGCCGCCGCGACAGCCGCATCCTCAAGGACGGCTGGACGGCGGTGACCAAGGACCACAGCCTGTCCGCCCAGTGGGAGCACACGCTTCTGGTCACCCCGGACGGCTACGAGATCCTCACGCACAGCGACGCCTACCGGGACTGATCCATGATCACCCCCGAGGCCGTGCGCAACGACCGCCAGCTCCTCGACATCGAGGCGCTGGACACCGCCCTGATCCGCGGAAGCGCCCCCGTGCCCCTGCTGCGCCAGGCGCTGGAGGAGGCGGATCTGACCATGGAGGCGCGCTTCCTGGAGGGTACGCCGGCCGCCGAGCTCGTACCCCTGCGCGCGCAGGTGGTGGACTGCCTGGTCAGCCGGGTATGGGATCGCACCATGGGCACGCTCGGCAGCGAGGCCGCGCTGGTCGCCGTGGGCGGCTACGGGCGCGGCGAGCTCCATCCCGGCTCGGACACCGACCTGCTCGTGCTCCTGCCGGAGACGGGCGACACCGCCCGCTTCGACGGCGCCATTCAGGACCTGGTGACCATGCTCTGGGACATCGGCCTGGAGGTGGGACACAGCGTGCGCACCGTCGCCGAGTGCGAGGCCAACGCCGCCGCGGACATCACCGTCGCCACCAACCTGATCGAGTCGCGCCTGCTCTCGGGCAACCGTGGGCTCTACGAGGACATGGAGGAGGCCACCGGACCGGCCCACATCTGGCCGAGCCGGCTGTTCTTCGAGGCCAAGTGGCAGGAGCAGGTCAACCGGCACCAGAAGTACCACGACACGGCCTACAACCTCGAGCCGAACATCAAGGAAAGCCCCGGCGGGCTGCGGGACATCCACATGGTGGGCTGGGTGGCGAAGCGTCACCTCAACGCCGATACCCTCTACGACCTGGTGCGCAAGGACTTCCTCACCGAGGAGGAGTACGCCGACCTGATGCAGGGCCAGCACTTCCTCTGGGACGTGCGCTTCGCCCTGCACGTGCTCGCCGGCCGGCGCGAGGACCGCATCCTGTTCGACTACCAGCTCCGGCTCGCCGAGCAGTTCGGCTACAAGGATGCCGAGCACACGCTGGCGGTCGAGCAGTTCATGCAACGCTACTACCGCACCATCATGCGGCTGAACCGCCTCAACGAGATGCTCCTCCAGCTCTACCAGGAGGCGATCCTCTACGCCGACGTGGACGAGCCGCCGCGGCTGCTGAACAAGCGCTTCCAGATCAAGCGCGGTTTCATCGAGGTCACCCACCCGAGCGTATTCCGCCGCTATCCGTTCGCGCTGCTGGAGGTCTTCCTGCTGCTGCAGCAGAACCCGGAGATCAAGGGCGTGCGCGCGGCCACCATCCGGCTGATCCGCGAGCACCGCGACCGCATCGACGACCGCTTCCGCAACGACCTGCGAGCACGCAGCCTGTTCATGGAGATCATGCGCCAGCCCCGGGGCATCACCCACGAGCTGCGGCGCATGCACAGCTACGGCGTGCTCGGCCGCTACATCCCGGCGTTCGGGCGCATCACCGGACGCATGCAGTACGACCTCTTCCACGTCTATACCGTGGACACCCATATCCTCATGGTCGTGCGCAATCTCCGGCGCCTGTTCGTGCCCGAGTTCGCCCACGAGTTCCCGTTCTGCAGCCGACTCGCCGGACGGCTCGCCAAGCCCGAGCTGCTCTACCTCGCCGGACTGTTCCACGACATCGCCAAGGGCCGCGGCGGCGATCACTCCGAGCTCGGCGAGCGGGACGCCTACGAGTTCTGCATCCACCACGGCCTGTCGCGCTACGACAGCCGGCTGGTGGGCTGGATCGTGCGCCAGCACCTGCTGATGTCCATGACCGCCCAGCGCAAGGACATCTCCGATCCGCAGGTGATCAACGAGTTCGCCCGGCAGGTGGGCGACCAGCGCCGCCTGGACTACCTCTACCTGCTCACCGTGGCCGACATCCGCGGCACCGATCCCAAGCTGTGGAACTCCTGGCGCGAA
>WBJT01000016.1_pt1 | contig 30503 bp, 28 predicted proteins | sample 5109881 | NCBI WGS metagenome assembly WBJT01 (sample SAMN11895465, study PRJNA545514) | wastewater metagenome | isolation source: saline BTEX enrichment culture, original innoculum from Kuwait petroleum... | place: USA:Stillwater, OK | collected 2018-09-01
CTGGTGGGCCCTGCTGGATTCGAACCAGCGACCAGCGGATTAAAAGTCCGATGCTCTACCAGCTGAGCTAAGGGCCCGGAGACGCGGGATATTAGCGGATCCGCGGCGGCCGGACAATCCCGGCCGCCGCATCGACGGGCGGTCAGCCGTCGATCTGGTTCAGCCGCTGGCGCGCGAGGTTGGCCGCGGAGGATTCCGGGTAGTTCTCCACGACGCGACGCAGGGTCTTGCGTGCCTCGCCGAGCTGGCCGCGCTCGTAGCGGATGTAGCCGATCTTGAGCAGGGCGTCGGGGCGCTTGGCGCTGTCGGTATAGTCGTCGAGCACGTGCTGGAACTGCTTCAGGGCCTCGTCGAACTCCCGCTGCACGTAATGGGTCTCACCCAGCCAGTAGCGCGCGTTGTCGGCGTACTCACTATCCGGGTGCTGCTTCAGGAAGCGGGTGAAGGCCTGGCCTGCCTCGTCGTAGCGCCCGGCGCTCAGGGTCTCGAACGCGGACTGGTAGGCGTTGCGTGCCGTCCCCGCGCCTGCCGCGTCGCCGCCGCCACTCGCTGCGCCGTCATCCGCCGATGCCGAACCGCCGGAGGATAGGCCGCTGTCCCCGCCGCTCTGGTCGGTGCTGGCGGCGTTGTCCGTCCCGGTGTCCGCGGCGGGCATACCGGCATCGGTCTCCTGTCCCGGGCTCGAATCCGTGCCGGTATCGTTGGCGGACGAGTCCCCGCCGGTATCACCCGCAGTGCCGCCGTCGGAGGGGCTGCCGTCCCCCTGGCCGTTTTCCAGGGCGACGAGGCGGCTGTCGATGTCCTGGTAGATCTTGCGCTGACGCTCGGAGAGCTCATCGACCCGCCGCTCCAGCTCGCTGACCCGGCCGTTGAGGCGCTGGACTTCCTGCTGTAGCGAGGAGAACTGGTTGAGCATGCGGGTCAGGGCGCCGCTGTCGAGACGCCGTTCCAGGGTGGTGACGCGCTGCTCCAGGCTCTGTCCGTTGGACTGCTGTGCCGCTGCCGGCGCCGTGGCGGTGGCGAATACCGCCGCCGCCAGCAGCGCGGGCAGCCCGCGTTTGAGGGTGTTCGTGTGCATCATGGGCTAACGCTCGTAGACGAGTTCCACCCGGCGGTTCTGCGACCACGCTTCCTCGTTGTGGCCCGTCGCGGCCGGCTTTTCCTCACCATAACTCACCACGGAGAGCTGATCACCCGCGGCACCGTTGAGGGTGAGTACGTCGGCGACAGCCTGGGCGCGGCGCTCGCCGAGGGCGAGGTTGTACTCACGGCTGCCGCGTTCGTCGGTGTGGCCCTCGATGCTCACGCTCACCTCCGGATGGGTGGAGAGGTACTGGGCGTGCTTGGTGAGGGTCTCCACGTCCTCGGGCGCGATCTGGGAGCTGTCGAACGGAAAGTAGAACACGCGCTCGGACAGCGGGCTGGACGGGTCTTCCAGGTCGGCGCTGGTGAAGCCCCCGGAGCCCTGGGCGCCGGAGGCCTCCACACCACCGCCCTCCATGTCGCCGCTGCCGGTGGCGCCCGCGGTCTCGCTGCCCTGGGCACCGGCGGCCTGGCCTTCCTGCCCGCCCGCTGCGCCGCCGCCCTGGTCGGTGGTGGCACAGCCGCTGAGGGCGAGCGCGATGACAATGATGCTGAGCCAGCGGATGGGATGTTTCATGGGGTCCTCCGATTATCGGATGGTCGGTTTCGGGTTATTCGGGTGACCAGGCGGGTTCGCGCACGTCCCCGTTGCCCTGGATGAGGTTCGCCTCCGCCCGGCCGTGGACGGAGATGGTGGCGATCGTCGGCGTGCCGCCGTGGGTGCGGGTGTAGGCGATCATCACGCCGTTGGGTGCGAATGTCGGGCTCTCGTCCAGTGGACCCTGGCTGAGCACGCGGGTGGTGTCCGTCTCCAGGTTCTTCACCGCAATGCGGAATTGCCCGTTGCGGCGGTGGACCATGGTCAGTAGCCGGCCGTCCGGGGAGATGTCGGCGGAGGCGTTGTAATCGCCGTCCCAGGTCAGGCGCTCGGCGTCGCCGCCGCGTATGCCCTTGCGGAAGATCTGCGGCCCGCCGGCGCGATCGGAGGTGAACAGCACGGATTTCCCGTCCGGTGCCCAGACCGGCTCGGTGTCGATCGCCCAGTGGCTCGTGAACTGCCGGGTCTCGCCGCTGTCGACGTCGAGGATGTAGATGTCCGGGTTGTCGCCGCGAGAGAGCGTCACTGCAAGCCGTGAGCCGTCCGGCGACCATGCCGGGGCGCCGTTGATGCCCTTGAACTGCGCGACGGTCCGGCGCTGCCCGGTGGCGACGTTCTGAACGACGATCTCCGAGCGGCCGGCCTCGAAGGAGACGTAGGCGATGCGCTCGCCCTTCGGCCCCCAGGCCGGGGAGAGCAGCGGCTCGCGGGAAGTGACGATGGTCTGTGGGTGGTGGCCGTCCGCCTGGGCGACGACGAGCCGGAACTGACGGGCGTCGCCGGCGCCGCTGGCGCGGACGTAGGCCAGGCGGCTGTTGAAGCCGCCGTCGCGGCCGATCAGCGAGCGGAACACCTCGTTGGCGATGGTATGGGCGAGGCGGCGCAGGTCGCTGCCGGTGGCGGTGTAGCGCTTGCCCACCATGCGTGAGCCGGCGTAGACGTCGAGCAGCTCGAAGCGGACCTGGAATTGCCCGCCGCTGCGCTCCACCGAGCCTACAAGGAGATTGTCGGCGCCGATCACCCGCCAGTTGCGGAAGTTGACGTCCTCCATGCGTGAGGGCTGGGCGAGGAAATCCTCCCGGGGCACGGCCTCGAACAGGCCGGTGCGCGTGAGGTCCTCGCGGACGATGCCGGCGATGTCCTCCGGCGCGGTATCTCCGCCCTCGAAGGGCACGACCGCGATGGGCAGCGCACCCAGTGCGCCGCCGGTGATGTCCACGGTGATCTGGGCCTGTGCCTGGGTCGCGGCGAGGCCGAGAATCACGGCGAGCAACAGGCGTTGCAGTCGTTTCATGGCAATTGATCCCGTAACTACTGCCGGCGGTGATCCATCATCACCCGTGCCGTGTGAACACTGCTAGCCCTGTGGGCTGAAGTGCAGGTCGATCGGGCTGAGCCGCTTCGCGACCGCCTCGTCGTTCGGCATGCGCAGCTCCGCGGTCTTGCGGACCGCGCGCAGCGCGGACTCATCGAAAGCCTGATTGCCGCTGGACTCCACCAGTTCCGCACCGCGGATCAGTCCGTTGGGGGCGACGCGTATGCGGATCACGCAGGTCAGCCCGTCCGGGACGGTGGGTGGCCGGGTCCAGTTGCCGCTGATCTGGTTGTTCCATACCCCGGAGAGGCTGGCAACGGCCTGGTCTGCGGCCCGGGCGGTGCGCTCTTCGGCAAGCTGTTTCTTGAGTGCCGCCTCGCGCTCGGCCTGCTCGGCCTTGCGCTTCTCCTCAAGCTTGCGCTGGCGTTCCTCCTCGGCCTTACGCTGCTCCTCGAGCTTGCGTTTGCGCTCGGCCTCGGCCTCGCGTTTGGCCTTGGCCTCGGCGAGGCGTTTCTCCTCGGCCTTGCGTTGTTCCTCGAGTTTGCGCTGGCGTTCGGCCTCCGCCTTGCGTTGCTCCTCGAGCTTGCGTTTGCGCTCGGCCTCGGCCTCACGCTTGGCCTTGAGCTCGGCGAGGCGTTTCTCCTCGGCCTTGCGCTGTTCCTCGAGTTTGCGCTGGCGTTCGGCCTCCGCCTTGCGCTGCTCCTCGAGCTTCTTCTGGCGCTCGGCCTCGGCCTCGCGTTCGGCCTTGGCCTCGGCGAGACGCTTCTCCTCGGCCTTGCGTTCGCGCTCGATGCGGTCCAGCTCGGCCTGGCGTTTCTCCTCGGCCTGCTGTTTCTGCTTCTCGATACGCTCCATCGCGGCCTTAACCCGCGACTCGTCCACCGTCACCGCCTGGATGGCGCGGGTATCCGGCTCGCTGCGCACCGGCGGGGCGGCCGAGAAGCTCAGGCCCAGCGCGACCAGGGCGGCCACGTGGACGCCTACGGCGAGGGCGATGTCACCGGCGAGGCCTCCGCGCATCAGCGCTCCCCGGCCGGCGGCTCGGTCATGAGGCCCACCTGGGGGACGCCGGCCTGCTTGAGCCGCGCCATCACCTCGATGACCCGGCCGTAGCTGACGTTCTTGTCACCGCGCACGAGTACCGGGACGTCCGGGCGTTGGCGGCGAACGGCGGTGACCGTAGTGATCAGTGCCTTTGCGGAGACGGGCTCGTCCGGGCTCTCGCCGACGTTGAGGTAGGTCTGGCCCTCGCTGTCGACCTCGATGATCACCGGCTCCTGGTCCTGCTGCGGCATTGCCTCGGCGCTCTGCTGGGGCAGGTCGATCTCCACGCCCTGATAGAGCAGCGGTGCGGTGACCATGAAGATCACCAGCAGTACCAGCATGACGTCGATGTAGGGCACGACGTTGATCTCGGCCATCGGCCGGCGCCGGATGCGCTGTCTGGGCGGAGGGAGCGTGCTGCGCAAGGTGGCGGCTCCTGATCAGTCCGCGGCGCTGCGCGCGCCGCCCGCTGTGTGCTGGGCCTGGACGTGGCGCTGGAGGATGCTGGTGAACTCCTCCACGAAGATCTCGTAGCGGTTGAGCATGCGCTCGATGCGGCTGGCGTAGCGGTTGTACGCCACTACCGCCGGGATCGCGGCGAACAGCCCCATGGCGGTGGCGATCAGTGCCTCGGCGATGCCCGGGGCGACGGTGGTCAGCGTCGCCTGCTGCATCTGCCCGAGGGCCATGAAGGCGTTCATGATGCCCCAGACGGTGCCGAACAGGCCCACGTAGGGACTGGTCGAACCCACCGTGGCCAGGAAGGGCACGTAGGACTCGAGATCGTCCGTTTCCCGGGACAGGGCCACGCGCATGGCCCGGTGGGCGGCCTCGACGGTGGGTTCGCCGGCCGCCCCCTGTTTGCGCATGCGCGAGAATTCGCGGAAGCCGGCGCGGAAGATGCGCTCCATGCCGCCGGCCTCGTGGTGCGGGGTCTGCATCTGGGAGTAGATCTCGGCGAGGTTGCCGCCGGACCAGAAACGGTCCTCGAAGGCCTCGGCGCCGCTTTGCGCCTGGCGCAGGGCCCGGCGCTTGCGGAAGATCAGAACCCAGGAGGCCACCGACGCGGCGAGCAGTGTCAGCATCACTAACTGAACGACGAAGCTTGCCTGGAGCACGAGGTGGCTGAACGTCATGTCAACCGACATGGGGGGTCTCCGCTCGCGATGATCTGTGGACGATGGCCCGGCCGCGTGTGCTCGCCGGCACTGTGGCCACGCCGCACGCCGGTCCCGTCAGGGGGCCGGTTGTGCGCGGCGAATGGAGCGTCAATGTAGCTATCCTGCCTCGGCGCGGCAAGCGGCTGCATGACGCCCATGGCTACAGGCAGTGGACCGGGGGAAGCGCCCCCGGGTTCCCGGGGGCGTTCAGGAAGAAAAAAGCACCTGCAGACCGGAATGAGGGGGTGACGGGGCTAAAGAAGCCTGCAGGCGCGTAAACCGTTTGGCGTCGTGCCGTTTTCGCGGCGCCGTGTGTTGCCATGGGTGCAAGACTACCACCGCATACCGGTGCGTCGAATCGGGTGTCCAGCAGGGTTGTTCGAGGGGAGTGAGGCGTTATTTATATTGTTGTTTATTAAGAATTTATTAGGAATGTTTGGCGGCTGTCGTGAAGTAACGACACCACCCGAGGGCCGGTCCGGAGCGGGGTTCGCCGTCCCGGCGGCGTACGGCGTCGTCCCGCCGCGACACCGCCGGGGCCCGGGCGTCAGCGCTGGGGCTTGAACATCCCCGGATTGAGCTCGTGGCGGTTGAGCAGCTTGTAGAACTCGGTGCGGTTGCGCTTTGCGAGCCGGGCGGCCTGGGTCACGTTGCCCTGGGTAATCTGCAGCAGCTTGACCAGGTAGTCCCGCTCGAAGTCCCGGCGGGCATCGGCGAAGGCCGGCAGGCCGGGGGTGTCATCACGCAGGGCCTTGCGCACCAGGTCGTCGGAGACGATCGGTGCGGTGGACAGGATGGCGACCTGCTCGATGACGTTGTAGAGCTGGCGGATATTGCCCGGCCAGGGCGCGCTCACCAGCCGCTCTAGGGCCGGCTGGGCGAGACTGCGGAGGTCCTTGTCGTACTTCGTCGCCAGCTCCCGGAGAAAGTGGTTGGCGAGTAGCGGGATGTCCTCGCGGCGCTCGGAGAGCGGCGGCAGGTGCAGCGAGACCACGTTCAGTCGGTAGTAGAGGTCCTCGCGGAACTCGCCCTCCGCCATGGCCTGTTCGAGATCGCGGTGGGTGGCGGAGATGATGCGCACGTCCACCGGCACCGGCGTGCTCGTGCCCACCGGGTGGATCTGCTGCTCCTGGAGCACGCGCAGGAGCTTCACCTGGAGCGCCGCGGGCATGTCGCCGATCTCGTCGAAGAACAGCGTGCCGCCGTCGGCGGTGCGGAACAGCCCGGTCTGGCCGTCGGCGGTGCCGAAGAGCTCCGCCTCCAGGCGCTGCTCCGGGATTGCGCCGCAATTGACCGGTACGAATGGGGCCTCCGCGCGACGGCTGGCCCGGTGGATGGCCCGGGCGAGGACCTCCTTGCCCGTGCCGCTGTCCCCCTGGATGAACACGCTCGCCTCACTGGGGGCGATCAGCCGGGCGCGCTGGAGGATCTCCTCCATCGCCGCGCTGCGGGTGATGATCTCCGCGCGCCAGGCCTGGGCGGTCTCGTCCTCGTCGTCCTCGGCGGGGATCGCGCCGGACAGCCGCAGGGCGCTCTCCACCTGCTGGAGCAGGTACGGTGCCTCGAACGGCTTGGTGATGAAGCTGAACACCCCGCTCTTGGTGGCCCGGACCGCCTCGGGGATAGTGCCGTGGGCGGTGAGGATAATCACCGGCAGGCTCGGATGCTGGTCGTGGAGGCGCTGGAACAGCGTCATGCCGTCCATGCCGTCCATGCGCAGGTCGGTGATCACCAGATGCGGACGCACGGCGGTGATGTGCGCCAGCGCTTCCTCGCCGCTCGCGGCGGTGGTGATCTCGTAGCCGCGCGAGCGCAGGCGGATGGAGAGCAGGCGGAGCACGCCCGGGTCGTCGTCCACCACGAGGATGCGGTAGGCCGTGGTCATGGTTACTGGGTCCCGTTCCGCTGTTGTTCGCGTTGCTGGAGGCTTTCCTCGATGGCCTTCAGGCCTTCGAGCTGGTCACGCAGCTGGGCGTTCTCCGCGCGCAGCTCCTCCAGCGCCTTCTTCAGCCCCTTGTTGCCGGCGTTGCCGGCCGCGGCCTCGCCGCGCCAGTGCAGTCCGTCGGCGATGACCGCCGCGAGTACCCCGGCGGCAGTGTCTGCGGTGGCCGCCGCGTCGAGGCAGTCGTCGAACAATGTATCGATCGCCGGCGGCTCGGCGTCCCCCGGCAGGCGCAGGGCGAGCATGCCGGCGCTGAGCTCGGCGGCGTCGCAGTGCCCGTCCGTGCGGTTCTCGAGCTGGCGCGCCATGCGCTGACGCAGGGCGTCGCCGGACAGGCCCTGGCTGCCGCGCACGGTTTCCAGCGCCGTGGCCACGGTTCCCGCCTCGGTGTCCGGCAACCGCTGCTGCGGCCACTCCCCGGGCAGATTCTGACAGCCCGCCAGGACCCCGGCCGTGAGCGCGAAGACGGCCATCATGCGTTTCATGCGTCGATCACTCCTTGCCCGCCGCCGGCAGCGCCGTCCCGGCGTGCTGCGGCGCGGGCCCGCGCAACGGCAGCATCACGCGGAATCGGCCGCCTGTGCCATCGCCGGCACCGCCGATCTCGATGCGACCGCCGTGCGCGAGTGCGTATTCCCGGGTGATCGACAGGCCGAGGCCCGTGCCCTTGACGTAACCTTCCGGCTGGTTGCCTCCCTGGTAGAAGGCCTCGAAGATGCGCGTCCGTTCGCCTTCCGGCACCCCCGGGCCGTCATCCTCGACGACCAGCGTCACCCACTCATTGTCCGGTTCGATGGTAACCCGAACCCGACCCCCCGTGGGCGAGAACTTGATCGCATTGGAGACAAGGTTGTCCACGATAGTGCGCAGCTTTTCCGCATCGCCGCGCAGCGGCGCCTTGGCCTCGCGGAAATCGAGATGGATGTCGCGGGCGCGAATGGCCGCGCGGTGCCGGCCGAGCACTTCGGCGGCGATCTCGCCGAGGTCCGCCTGGCCGAGGCGCAGTTGCGGGAGCTGGGACTGGGTGCGCGAGAAGTCGAGCAGGTCCTCGATGAGGCCCTGGAGCTGGCGGCCGCTGTCGTCGAGGATGGTGGTGATCTCGCGCTGCTCGTCGTTGAGCGGACCGACCACCTCCTCGCTGAGGAGCTGGCTGGACTCGCGGATCGCGGTCAGCGGTGTCTTGAGTTCGTGGGATACGTGGCGGAGGAAGCGCGTCTTCTCGTTCTCAAGCTCGATGAGCCGGTTGCGCAGCCAGTCCAGTCGTTCGCCGAGGGCCTGCAGGTCCTGGGGACCGGAGACGGTGATCGGCTCGTCGAAGCGGGCGGCACCGAGCCGGCGGATGGCCTGATCGATGCCGCGGATGGGCCGGGAGATGAGCACGGTGAACACGCCGGCGGAGATCAGCGTCAGCGGCAGCAGGGCCGCCCCCATCCAGAACAGCCAGCGCTGGGCGGTGGCCCCCAGCGACTGCATGCGTCGGACCTCCTGGTCGATGACGTCGTTACTGCGCGTGCTCACCGCGTCGGCGAGCTGGGTCATCGCGATGAAGCGGTCGGTCACCGCCTCCTGGGTGAGCCCGTCCGGGGCGCCCTCGGCGGTGAGCTCGTCGAACAGGCTCTGTTCGCGCTCGCCGAGCACGTTCAGCAGCCGCTGCTGCGTGGTGGTCGCGGCAAAGCGCCGCAGCTCGGTCAGGTTGTCGCGGAACTGCTGGTGGGCGTTGCGATAGACCTCCAGGAGACCCTCGTCGTCCAGCACCAGGTGCTGGCGTGCGGCGCGCTCCAGCGCGGTGAGGCTGTCGTCCAGGTTGCTGGAGAGCTGGATCGCGCGGGCCGCGTTGTAGACCGTGGTGTGCGCCTGCTCGGAGAGACGGTCCACGTACACGCCGGCGTAGCCCAGCGCCACGAACAGCGGCACGATCACGAAGCCGAAGCCGAGGAGGATGAGCGAGAGCAGCGAGCGGGGACGCACGGCGCTCACCCGTCGGCGAACAGGTCCCCGGGCAGATCGCCGCGCGGGGGTGGCGCGAAGCCGCAGTGGCTCCAGGCGCTGCGGGTGGCCATGCGCCCGCGCGGGGTGCGCTGGAGGTAGCCCTGCTGGATCAGGTAGGGCTCGATGACGTCCTCGATGGTGCCGCGCTCCTCGCCGATGGCGGCGGCGAGGTTGTCCACGCCCACCGGCCCGCCGTCGAACTTCTCGATGATGGCGCGCAGCAGCCGCCGGTCCTGGATGTCGAAGCCGTTGGTGTCCACCTCCAGCAGGTCCATGGCCGCCTGCGCCACCTCTGCGGAGATATGGCCGTTGGCACGGACCTCGGCGTAGTCGCGCACGCGGCGCAGCAGGCGGTTGGCGATGCGCGGCGTGCCGCGGGCGCGGCGGGCGATCTCCTCGGCGCCGCCGGTGTCGATGTCCAGGGTCAGCAGGCCGGCGGAGCGGCGCGTGATCTCGGCGAGATCCTCGACGCTGTAGTACTCCAGGCGCTGGACGATGCCGAAGCGGTCGCGCAGCGGTGAGGTCAGCAGCCCCGCACGGGTGGTGGCGCCGACCAGGGTGAACGGCGGCAGGTCGAGCTTGATGGAGCGCGCCGCCGGGCCCTCGCCGATGAGGATGTCGATCTTGAAGTCCTCCATCGCCGGATAGAGCACCTCCTCGACCACCGGTGCGAGGCGGTGGATCTCGTCGACGAAGAGTACGTCGCCCGGTTCCAGGTTGGTCAGCAGCGCGGCGAGGTCGCCGGGCTTGTCGAGCACCGGACCGGAGGTCTGGCGCAGGTTCACGCCGAGTTCGTGGGCGATGATGTTGGCCAGTGTGGTCTTGCCGAGGCCGGGCGGACCGAAGATCAGGGTGTGGTCCAGCGACTCGTCGCGCCCGCGCGCCGCGGAGATGAAGATCTCCATCTGCTCGCGCACCCGCGGCTGGCCGGCGTAGTCGCCCAGCCGGCGCGGCCGTATGGCGCGGTCGACGGCCTCGTCCTCGGGCAGGGCGGTGGAGCTGACGACGCGGTCGGCTTCGATCATGGTGTCATCTCCGGTCAGCGCACGGCGCGGCGCAGGGCCTCACGGATGAGGGTCTCGCTGCTGTGGGCGTCGGTGTCGATGTCGGCGAGCAGGCGCTGTGCCTCGGCGGGCTTGTAGCCCAGGGCGACGAGCGCGCTCAGCGCCTCGCCGGTGGCGTCGTCCGCGCCTGTCCCGGCGCCGCCTCCCGCGGGGGCGGGGGTGACCGCCGCGGCGCCGCCGAACTCGCCGATGCGGTCCGCCATCTCCATGACCAGGCGCTCGGCGGTCTTCTTGCCCACCCCGGGCAGCCGCGTGAGGGTTGCGGTGTCGCGGGCCTCCACGCAGCGCACGAAGTCCTCCGCGCGCATGCCGGAGAGCAGGGCGAGGGCGAGTTTGGGGCCGACCCCCGAGACGCGGATGAGCGCCCGGAAGAGCCGGCGCTCGGCCTCGCTGAGGAAGCCGAAGAGCACCTGGGCATCCTCGCGCACCGCCAGGTGGGTGCGCAGGGTGACCTCGCCGCCGATCTCGGGGAGCTCGTAGAACACCGACATCGGTGCCTCGACCTCGTAGCCCACGCCCTGGACGTCCACCACCAGCACCGGTGGCTGTTTCTCGACCAGCTTTCCGTGCAGCCGTGCGATCATGCCGTGCGTCCCCGTCCGGCGAGCCGCCCGGCGAGGCGGTCGCGGTGGATGTGGCAGAGCGCGACACCGAGGGCGTCGGAGGCGTCCTCGCGCAGCCGGCCCTGCAGTCCCAGCAGTGTGCGCACCATGTACTGTACCTGCTCCTTGCCGGCGCCGCCGTTGCCGGTGACCGCCTGCTTGACCATGGAGGCCGTGTACTCGGCGAGCGGCAGGCCGCGGCCCACGCAGGCGCAGATCGCCGCGCCGCGGGCCTGACCGAGCTTGAGCGCGGAGTCCGGATTGTTGCGCACGAACACCTGCTCGATCGCCGTCTGCGCCGGCTGGTAGCGTTCCACGACCTCGCCGAGCTGCTCGAAGATCGCGCGCAGCCGCACCGGGAAGGCCTGGCCCTCGACGCGGATCACGCCGCTGGCCACGTACACCAGCCCGCGGTCGTGGCTGTCGATGATGCCGAAGCCGGTCACCCGCGAGCCGGGGTCGATGCCGAGCACGCGGCACACGCCGTCGCCGCTCATGCTGCCGGCCTTACCGCCGTCGCCGCTGTGCGAGCGCCCATGGCCGCGTCAGCCCTCTTCGTAGGCGGAGGGCTGGATGTCGGCGTTGGTGTAGACGTTCTGCGTGTCGTCGAGGTCCTCCAGACGCTCGATCAGCCGCAGGGTCTTGCGCCCGTCCTCGTCGCCGACCTCGACGGTGGTCTCCGGGCGCATGGTCACCTCCGAGTCCGCCGGTTCCAGGTCGGCGGCGAGCAGCGCGTCCTTGGTGGCGTGGTAGCTCTCGGGAGCGGTGAGCACCTCGATGGAGCCGTCCTCGTTGGTGACGATGTCGTCCGCGCCCGCCTCCAGCGCCACCTCCATGATGCGTTCCTCGTCGCTGTCCGGCGGGAACAGCAGCACGCCGCGCTGGGTGAACAGGAAGGCGACGCAGCCGTCGGTGCCGAGGTTGCCGCCGTGCTTGGAGAAGGCGTGGCGGACCTCGCTGACCGTGCGGTTGCGGTTGTCGGTCATGCAGTCGACCATGATCGCGACGCCGCCGGGGCCGTAGCCCTCGAAGCGCGGCTCCTCGTAGTTGGCGCTGTCGTCATCCCCCGAGGCCTTCTTGATCGCGCGCTCGATGTTGTCCTTGGGCATGTTCACCGCGAGCGCGCGGTCCATCGCCAGGCGCAGCCGCGGGTTGGTCTCCGGGTCGGGACCGCCCATGCGGGTGGCGACGTTGATCTCGCGAATGGCCTTGGTGAAGAGCTTGCCGCGCTTGGCGTCCTGGGCCTTCTTGCGGTGCTGGATGTTGGCCCACTTGCTGTGTCCTGCCATGATCCTCCCCGTCGGTGCACTGTCATGGACGTCGGCTCTGGTGTGCGCGCGTGTTCGCCCGCACGACGATCCTGATAGATTATCATGACCGGGTATCGGTCACCGTGGGGAGTGGTTTCCCGCGGCCGGGGGAAAGGACGTTCGGGAACTCGGGGGCTATGAGCGAAGAGGTTTCGGTTGACTGGCTCGAGGGCGTCTCGCCGTTGCAGGGACTGGATCGGGAACGCCTCGCGGCACTGGTCGCGGAAGCGGAGGTGGAGCGCCACGAACCGCGCGCGGTGATCTTCCAGCGCGGCGACAAGGACGCCTGGACACGCTACGTGCTCTCCGGCGAGGTGGTGATGGCCACGGCGCCCGGCGAGCCGGTACACAGCGTGGTCGGTCTCGGCGATGCCGGCGTGGCGGCGGAGCCCATCGGCATGGACGACGTACATACCTGCAACGCCCTGGCGCGCACGGCGGTGAAGCTCATCCGCGTGCCCACGGCGCGGATCCGGGCATTGCTCGACGAGGTCGGTCCGGCCACGGACTACGAGGTCGACGAGATCGGCGCGGCCGACGAGTCCGACGAGCTCTACAGCGCACTCATCACCGACCTGCTCCAGGACCGGCTGGATCTGCCGACCATGCCGGACGTCGCCGTGCGCGTGCGCTCGGCGGTCGCCGACGAGCGGGCCGGTGCGCCGGAGGTCACGCGCATCATCCAGGCGGACCCGGCGGTCGCCGCGCGGGTCCTGCAGGCCGCGAACTCGGCGCTCTACCGCGGCGAGCGCACCGTGGACAGCCTCAACCAGGCGGTGGTGCGGCTGGGGCTGCGCAACGTCCGCGAGCTGGTCACGGCGGTGACCATGCGCGAGGTCTTCAAGTCGAAGAACACCCTGCTCAACCAGCGCATGCTCGAGCTCTGGCAGCACAGCGCGCTGGTGGCCGCCACCTCCGCGGTGCTGGCCCGGCGGCTGTCCGGCTTCGATTCCGACCGGGCACTGCTTGCCGGGCTCATCCACGACATCGGTGTGGTCCCGATGCTCGCTCACGCCTCGGACTATCCCGGGCTCGCCGGCAATCCCGGGGCACTCGAGCAGGCCATTGCCGCCCACCGCGGCGATCTCGGGGCGATGATCCTGCGGCGCTGGAACTTCTCCGACGAAATGGTGGACGTGGCCCTGCTCGCCGAGGAGTGGTCGCGGGAGTCGGACGGCGGGGCGGACTACGCGGACCTGGTCATCGCCGTGCAGCTCGAGTGCCTGGGCGGCGGTGCCCCGGACAGCGAGCTCCCCGCGCTGGAGACAGTGCCGGTCTACGACCGCCTGGGGCTGGCGAGCATCGCCAGCGACACCGGTGAGACCCTGCTCGAGGAGGCCCACGACGAGATCGGCGAGATCCAGGCGCTGCTCATGGGCTGACGCCCGGGGTCAGCCCCCGGGCTTTCTCAGATCCTTGCGCAGGATCTTGCCTACCGGTGACTTCGGCAGCTCGTCGCGGAAGAACACCCGCTCCGGCACCTTGTAGGCGGTGAGCTCGCGACGGGCCCACTCGCGCACGTCCGCCTCGGTGAGCGACGGGTCGCCCGTCACCACGAAGGCGTGGACGTGCTCGTCGCCCTCGTCGTCGCGCACGCCCACGACCGCCACCTCGTCGATGTCCGGGTGGGCGCCGAGGACGTCCTCGACCTCGTTCGGGTACACGTTGAACCCGCTGACGTCGATCATGTCCTTCTTGCGGTCGACGATGGAGAGATAGCCCCGCTCATCCATGCGTGCGACGTCGCCGGTGTGGAACCAGCCGCCGCGCATTGCCGTCGCGGTCTCCTCCGGGCGCTGCCAGTAGCCGCGCATCACCTGCGGGCCACGCACCACGAGCTCGCCGGGGGTGCCGAGGGGGACGTCCTCGTCGTCCTCATCCACCAGGCGGACCTCCGTGCCGGGCATCGGGATGCCGATGGTCCCCAGCCGGACCTCCCCGGCCGGCGGGTTCACCGCTACCACCGGCGAGGTCTCGGACAGACCGTAGCCCTCGCAGATCGGGCTGCCCACGAGCCGCTCCCATTCCTCGGCGACGTGGGTGTGCAGTGCCGTGCCCCCGGAGATTGACAGGTCGATGGAGCGGGGCGGGTTCTCGCGGAACCAGGACTCGCGCAGCAGGCCCTGGAACAGGGCATTCACCGCGGAGAACTTGGTCACGGCAAACTGCTCGAACGCCCGGCGCAGCTTTGCCGGCGGCCGCGGTGACGGGCAGAGGATGTTGCGGCAGCCCGTGGTGAAGAAGGTCAGCATGTTAAAGGTGAACGCAAAGATGTGGTACATCGGCAGCGCCGTCAGCACGATGTCTTTACCGGGGCGCAGCACCGGCCCGGCGATGGCCAGGGTCTGGGCGACATTGGCCATGAGGTTGCCGTGGGTGAGCTCCGCGCCCTTGGCGACGCCGGTGGTGCCGCCGGTGTACTGCAGCACGGCCGTGTCGTCGCTCCCGCGCCGGGGCGGGTCGGCGCGCAGGGCGCCGGCCCCGCGCTCGCCCTCGGTGATGGCCTGTTCCAGCGGTGTCACCGCCATGGGCATGGCCGGGATTTCGCGGCGGATATAGCGCAGCATCCCGCGGATCAGCCGCGATTTCAGCCAGGGGAAGAACGAGGCGATGCTCAGGGTCACGACCCGGGAGACGTCCGTGTCCCGGAGCGCTTCCGGGAGCTTGTCGGCGAACATGTCGATGATCACCAGCACCCGGGCGCCGGCGTCGCGGAGCTGGTGGTTCATCTCGTGGGCGGTATAGAGCGGATTGACGTTGACCAGCACCGCACCGGCCTTGAACACACCGAACGCGCATACCGGGAAGGCAAGGTTGTTGGGGGCCTGCAGCGCGACCCGCTCGCCGGGGGTGATGCCCGCCTCGTCGCGCAGCCAGGCGGCGAAGGCGTCGGAAGCCCGGTCCACCTCCGTGAAGCTCAGGCTCGCGGTCATACCGTTCTCCAGGCAGACCGTGAACGCCGGTGCCGAGGTGTGTTCCCGCGCGGCACGGCGCACGAGCGCGGCGAGGTCGGTGTCCGGCAGCGGCTGGAACTCGCCGCTGACACCGGGGCCGTAGGCATCGAGCCAGGGCTGAGCCCCGGCGCGGTTGGAGTCGGTCATGGCAGCGCTCTCCTCCTGCACGGCGGCCGGCACCCGGTGCGCCGGTGCCGCGATTGTGCCATCGCCCGCCGCTCTCCCGCATTGGCCCTCTTCGCGGGGCTGGTAGGATTGTCGTTCTTTGCGGCGGTCGTTTCACGCCGGATCAACGGAGCCTCTCCGAAGCCCGACCATGCACCATACGCTAGCGTATCCTCGCCATCCGGGGAAATCCTTTTCCGCCATCGCCGCGCACTGGCCCGGCGCCGTGTGGCTCGACAGCGGCGGCGTCGCCGGCACCCGCTACGACATCATTGCCGCCGCGCCACGGGCCTGGTTCCGGGTGGTCGACGGCGTGGTCCGGCGCCGTTGCGCCGAGGGAGGGACATGGGTGGATACCGGCCTTTTTCCGGACGGGCTGCGGGCCGGGCTGGATCGGGCGCCGGTAGGGCCGCCGCCGTTCGCCGGCGGGCTCATCGGCTATTTCGGCTACGACCTCGGACGCCGGCTGATGGGCCTCGCGGACGCCTCCGCCGGCACGGTGGAGGCCGAGTTCGGGCGCTACGACTGGGCGGTGGTGATCGATCACCACCGGTGCCGGGCGTGGCTCGCCGGTCCGGCGGCGGATGCGTCGCTGGCGCACGCGCTGGACGCGGCGATGGCGGCGACAACGGCTCCGGCGCGGCGCTGGCGGCTCGGTCCGGTACTGGCCGACCTGGACCGTGGCGCCTACGCCGCGGCCTTCGCCCGGGTGCAGCATTACCTCCACGCCGGGGACTGCTACCAGGTGAACCTGGCGCGCCGGTTCGAGGCGCCGCTGGAGGGCGACCCCCTGGGCCTGTGGCTGGCCCTGCGCGAGGCGAGTCCCGGCGGATACGGCGCGTATCTCGACCTGCCCGGGCGTTCAGTGCTCAGCATCTCGCCGGAGCGGTTTCTGCAACTGCGCGACGGTGCCGTCGAAACCCGGCCGATCAAAGGTACCCGGCCCCGGGACCCGGAGCCGCGGCGCGATGCTGCCCTCGCCGCGGACCTGCGCGGCTCGCCCAAGGACCGGGCGGAGAACCTGATGATCGTGGATCTGCTGCGCAACGACCTCGGTCGGGTGTGCGAGACGGGCAGCGTGCGCGTGCCGCGTTTGTTCGACGTCGAGCGCTTCGCCACGGTGCAGCACCTGGTCAGCGTGGTGACCGGGCGGCTGCCCGCCGGACGCGACGCCCTGGACCTGGTGGCGGCCTGTCTGCCCGGCGGCTCGATCACCGGGGCCCCGAAGCACCGGGCGATGCAGATCATCGACGAGCTGGAGCCGACCCGGCGGGGTGTGTACTGCGGTGCGGTCGGTTACCTCGGTGACGATGGCGCGATGGACACCAGCATCGCCATCCGTACCGCCGTTGCGGCCGGCGGCCGGGTGGAATACCGCGCCGGCGGGGGCGTGGTCGCGGATTCCACCGAGGCGGGGGAGTTCGACGAAACGGGCGCCAAGGCAGCCGCCTTCCTCGGCCTCGTCTCCGCCCCGCGGTAAGCCGCCTGTCCCTGCGGAGTCCGGCCGGGACACGCACGGCCGGAGGTTTCCGCCCGCTGGTCGCGGCGTTTTTGTGCGGGGCGGCATCGCGCGCGCACGGCTGTTATGATCGACAGCTACTCAAAGGGCTCAACACAGACGGGTCAGGGAGGCAGTAATGGAAGATACGGTCATCGTCGCCGCCGGACGCAGCGCCATCGGCAATTTCGGCGGGGCCCTCTCGCAGCTCTCGGCAGTGGATCTCGGCACCCAGGTGCTTCGCGGTCTGCTCCAGCGCGCCGGCGTGGACGGCGAGCAGATCGACGAGGTGATCCTCGGCCAGGTCCTGGCTGCCGCCGCCGGTCAGAACCCGGCGCGCCAGACGGCGCTCAACGCCGGTCTGCCGGTAAGCTGCCCGTCCATGACCATCAACAAGGTCTGCGGTAGCGGCCTCAAGGCGACCCATCTCGCCAGCCAGGCGATCCGGCTGGGCGATGCGCGCACCATCGTCGCCGGCGGCCAGGAGAGCATGAGCACCGCACCGCACGCCCTGCCGAAGTCCCGCACCGGTCAGCGCATGGGCGACTGGAAGCTCGAGGACACCATGATCAAGGACGGCCTCTGGGACGCCTTCAACCAGTACCACATGGGCGTCACCGCGGAGAACCTGGCGGAGAAGTACGGCATCTCCCGCGAGGAGCAGGACCAGTTGGCCGCGACCTCGCAGCAGCGCGCCGAGGCCGCACAGAAGGCCGGGCGCTTCGCCGACGAGATCATTCCCATCGAGATCCCCCAGCGCAAGGGCGATCCGATCCGCTTCGACGAAGACGAGTTCATCAAGCACGGCTGTACCGCGGAGGGGCTCGGTAAGCTGCGCCCGGCGTTCAAGGGCGATGGCAGCGTCACCGCCGGCAACGCCTCCGGGATCAACGACGGCGCCGCCATGGTGCTGATGATGTCCGCGGGCCAGGCGGAGGCGCTCGGCCTGGAGCCGCTGGCGCGGATCCGTGCCTATGCCAACGCCGGCGTGGATCCGGCCTACATGGGCTCCGGCCCGGTGCCGGCGACCCGGCGCTGTCTCGAGCGGGCGGGCTGGTCCATTGGGGACCTGGACCTTATCGAGGCGAACGAGGCCTTCGCCGCCCAGGCGCTTGCGGTCAGCCGCGAGCTCGAATGGGACATGGAGCGTGTCAACGTCAACGGTGGTGCCATCGCCCTCGGTCATCCCATCGGGGCCTCCGGCGCCCGTATCCTCGTCACGCTCCTCCATGAGATGAAGCGCCGGGACGTGCACAAGGGACTGGCGACGCTGTGCATCGGCGGCGGACAGGGCGTCGCCCTGGCCGTGGAGCGATAGAAACCGCCACGCGCCGTCCGCCCCCGGGCGGCGCCCTCATCACCCAACGGCCAGGCAAGAGCACCCATGTCCGAGACCCGAGTGATCAAGAAATACCCGAATCGCCGGCTCTATGACACGGCGATCAGCAGCTACATCACCCTCGCCGACGTCAAGCGCCTCGTGCTCGACGGCGTGGACTTCGAGGTGGTGGACGCCAAGACCAAGGCGGATCTGACCCGCAGCATCCTTCTGCAGATCATCAGCGAGGAGGAGGAGGGCGGCGAGCCCATCTTCTCCAGCGATCTGCTCGCCCAGATCATCCGCTCCTACGGCGGGAACATGCAGAACATGCTCACCAGCTACCTGGAGAAGAGCATGGAGATGTGGGAGGAGCAGCAGCGCCTGTTCCACGAGCGCACCCGCAGCCTCATGGGCGGCGACCCGATGGAGATGCTCAGCCAGATCACCGAGCGCAACCTCGCGATGTGGCAGGCGATGAGCGGCTTCAGCGACGGTGGCGCCCGCCGCGGCTCCTCCTCCGGCTCCGGCGGCGGCAGCGACAAGAAGGGCGGCGGCTCCAGCTCCGGCGGCGGCAACAAGGACGACTGAGCCGGCCGCCGCATTCCGCATTACCGGCCCGGTGCTCCTGCGCCGGGCGGTCTCCCCTCTCCCGCTCCGTGGCGGCACGGGCGGGCCCGGAATCCGGTTGACACATCCCCGGGGCGGTCCTACGCTTGCCCGGTATTGTGCGCCGCACAATCCGCGTTGTGCGTGCGCGTCCATTCCGATCCATAGATTCAAGAGGTAGCCGGCATGAGCGAACGTCTGGCCCTGGTGACCGGCGGCAACGGCGGTATCGGTACCGAGATCTGCAAGCACCTGGTGCGCTCCGGCCACCGGGTGGTGAGCACCTGCGTCGACCCCGAGCGCGAGAACATCCGCGAGTGGCAGGCCGAACTGCGCGAGGCGGGTTACGAGGTGGACTGGGTCGCCTGCGACGTCTCGGATTTCGAGGCCTGCGTAGAGATGGCGAACCACGTCGAGCAGGAGTTCGGCAACGTCGACGTCCTCGTCAACGCCGCCGGCATCACCCGGGACGCGTTCCTGCACAAGATGGACCCGGACAACTGGCAGGCGGTGATCACGGTGGACCTCAACAGCGTGTTCAACGTCACCCGCCAGTTCGTCGGCGCTATGCGCGACCGCGGCTACGGGCGGATCGTCAACATCTCCTCGGTCAACGGTGCGGCGGGGCAGTTCGGCCAGACCAACTATTCCGCCGCCAAGGCCGGTATCCACGGCTTCACCATGGCGCTGGCGAAGGAGAGTGCGCCCAAGGGCGTGTCGGTGAACACCGTCTCCCCGGGGTACGTGCGCACGTCCATGACCGCGGCCATCCCGGAGAAGGTGCGCGAGTCCATCGTTGCCCAGATCCCGACCGGGCGGATGGCCGAGGCGGAGGAGATCGCGCGGGTGGTGGCCTTCCTCGCGGAGGAGCAGTCCGGCTACATCAACGGGGCGAACATCCCGGTGAACGGCGCGCTGTTCTGCAGCTTCTGAGCCCTGCCCCTGATGCATGCCCGAGGCGGCGGTCGCTTCGCCGCCGGCGGGCTCATTCCCTTGCCGAGAGCCAGTCGTCCAGCGCGGGATAGAGCGTGCCGTGGGCGTGACTGCTGATGAACACCCCCAGGTGTCCGCCGGGCAGCCGGTGCTCGGTGTACTCCCCGCCGGTGCGCCCGGCCAGCGCCGTGGCCGCGGCCAGCGGCACGAGGTGGTCCGCCTCGGCGGCGGCGTTGAACACCGGCACGCGGACGTCCTCCAGGCGCACCGGCCAGCCGCGCAGGGTCAGGCCGCCCCGGATCAGGGCGTTGTCCCGGTAGAGGGCACGCACGAACTCCACGAACGCGGTCAGCGCCTGATCCGGTCCCTCGTACATCCAGTGCTCCATGCGCAGAAACTCCCCCAGGGCCTCGTCGTCGTCCTCGGGGACGGTGCGGTAGCGGTCGATGAGCAGCGGCAGCGGGCGCAGGGCGGTGAACGCCCAGTTGAGCTCGCTGGCAGGGACGTTCCGGGCGCTCGCGTGAACCGCCGAGAGGTCCATGCCGCGGGCCATGCGTGCGAGCGTGTCCTCCGGGCCGGCACCGTCCACCGGCGTGGCGAGCGTGGTCAGCGTTGCCGCGGCCTGCGGGTTGCGTGCCATGTGGCAGAGCGCGAGGTAGCCGCCCTGGCAGACGCCGGCGAGGTGCGGCGGGCCGTCGCCGTGGCGCGCGCGCACCGTGGCCAGGGCGTTGCCGATGCCGGTCAGGGCGTAGTCGGCGAGGTCGCGGAAGCGGTCCGCGGCCTCCGGGTCCCGCCATTCGAGCAGGTAGACCGGCCGGGAGGCCGCCAGCCGTGCCACCACCGAGCGCCGCGGCGAGACGTCCAGCAGCTCGGGGCGGTTGACCAGCGAGTAGACGATCAGCAGCGGGCGTCCCGGCCCGCCAGCATAGTGGCGCAGGCGATACAGCGGTGTGGTCTCGACGACGGTGTACGCCTGCGCGAGGCGTTCGGCGAGGCCGCGGGCACGGGCGTTGGCGAGGCGTCGTCCCCCGGTTTGCCGCCGGCGTGCTGCGTTCATCCCGTCCCCGATCCGGCGAGCTGGCGCTCCAGCCGCGTGATGCGCTCCTGCGCGTTGGCGAGCTCGGCGCGGCTGGGCAGGCCCAGCGAGGGTGCGATCTCGTCCATGACCGCAGTGAGCGCGTTGCGGGTGGCGGTGGCTGCGCTCCAGAAGGCGGCCAGGGCCTCGGCGAGGCCGCCTTCGGCCAGGGCGCGCTCGTAGCGAACCTCGACGCAGGTCGCCCAACGCGCCAGGCGTGTCTCCGCGTCCGGCTCCGAGGTGTGTTCGATTGCCGCGGCGTAGTCCTCGGTGCCCGTGGCGACGATACCGGCGAGCGTGCCGGCGAGGGTTAGGGCGGCACGCTGCCAGTCGTGCAGATTCGAGGCGAGAGCGGTCAGCTGGCGCTGCAGGCTGCCCCCGGGGCCGAATCCGGCCGTCCCCGCCGGGGCCACAAAGCGTGCCAGCGGGCCGAGAAAAGCGAGGCCGGTTTCCCAGTCCGGTGGTGCGGGAGGGGCGGAGGGCAGGGCGGCCTGCCACTGGTGCAGGCCCGCCGCGCTGGTCCTGGCCGCTTCAGGGGTGGCGATGGCGGGATCGCTGCAGTGCTCCCAGAGCCGTTCCAGCGGCGGCAGGTCATCACCGGCGCCGAGGCCCCACGCCTGCTGCAGCGTGGCGAACCACCGTGCCATCTCCGCCTGCCAGTCTTCCGCGCCCGTGCCCATGGTCGTTGTCGTGCCTCGCAGTGGGGCGTGCGCCCGCCTCGTGGCGGCTGCACAGCGTCGCCGTCACCGCCGCCCTCGGCGGTCCGGGCGACAGTCTAACATCGCGGCTGGCGGGGCGCGGGGTCACTCCCCGGATGAGGGTTCCCCGTCCTTGCCGGATATCTGCTGTTGCCAGTTCTGCTGCAGGGCCCGGGCACGGGAGCGCTGGTAGCCGTCCGCGGCGGGGCTTGAGAGGACGTCGTCGAGCTGGCGCAGTGCACTGCGCAGGTCGCCGCGGGCGGCGTAGAAGCGTGCCATGGCCAGCGAGGCCTCCGCTTGCCGGCCCGCCGCGTCCGCGGTGCGGGCATGCAGGCGGAGAAGATCGTCGGACCAGGGATGGCGCTCGGCAGCGGCGGTGACGGCCTTGAGGGCTTCCTCGTGCCGGCCAGCGGCGGTGAGGGCCTGGATGCGCCGGTACTCCAGGGCATAGTCGTCCGGGAACAGTGACAGCCCCTCCTCGAGGATGGATATGGCCTGTGCGGGCTGCTCTGCGGCCCGGGCGATGTCGGCCCGGGTGAGGTAGTACGCGGCGCGCTCCCCGCCATCCGTGGATGCCGTGTCGAGCGCCTTGCGGGCGGCATCGAGGTGGTCGGCACGGATGAGGGCGACGGCGAGCCCGTAGTGTTCGGCACGGGTCGCCTTGCCGTCGTCCAGCTGGCCGCGCAGGCGCTCTACGGCGGCGCTGCCGCTGTGGGCGGTGATGGCCGCGAGGCGCGCGTGAATGAGCGCGAAGTTCGCGCTCTCGAAGGTCTTGCCCTGGGAGGCCGCCAGCTCGTCGGCGCGCTGGCGGCTCTCGGCGATGCGCTCCTCGGTGAGCGGATGGGTGCTCAGGAACGGCGGAGGCGTGGCACTGTAGCGGCTGGCGTCGAGCAGGCGGCCGAAGAAGCGGGGCATGCCATGGGGATCGAAGCCGGCCCGCGCGAGCAGCTCCTCGCCGATGCGGTCGGCCTCGTGCTCGTGTTCCCGCGAGTAGGCGAGCTGGCTCTGGGCCGCACTTGCCATGCCGGACATCGCCGCCGCGGACCCGGCCTGCGGGTCCTGGGTGCCTATGAGGATGCCCGCGAGGATCATTGCCATGGTGCGCAGGCTGCTGCCCTGGGCGGCGAGGATGCGGCGCGCGAGGTGACGCTGGGTGACGTGGGTCATCTCGTGGGCCAGCACCGAGGCGAGCTCGCTCTCGCTCTGGGCGGCGAGGAACAGCCCGGTGTTCATCCCGATGTAGCCCCCGGGCATGGCGAAGGCGTTGATCCGCGGGTCGTCGATCAGGAAGAAGCTGAAGCCGTCGCTCGGACGGCCGGAGTACCCGGCCAGCCGCACGCCGAGGTCGTGGATGTAGCCCGTTATCGCCGGGTCGTCGACCAGCGAGGCCTCCCGACGTATCTCCCCCATCATGCGCTGGCCGATCTCGTGCTCCCGGGCCGGGGTCATCACCTGGTCGGCGGGATCGCCCATGTCCGGCAGCGAGAGATCGAGCGCGGCGCCGGCCGCCGGTGCGGTGACGATCCCGGTGGCGAGGATGAGCGCGCTGAGCAGTGTTCGTGCCATAGGCTGCCGGCCGGCGGTTGGGTGTGGGTGATCAGACCGGCCTTCGCGGCGGACGTTCCCCGCCGTGATCATCCGGTCCCAGGCTGACATTATCGTGGGAATCGCTAGTAGTATACCCGCGCGGGGCCCCGGGACGTGATGCCCGGCCGGATGTCCGGCCGAGCCGCATCGCCATGGTCCGCCCGCGGCCGCGACGGGCGGCGCGGGCCGGCGGGCCGCCCGGGTCACTCCAGTCACGCAGCCGACGGGCGAGGGTATGCAGACGATTCGCGATTGGCTTTGGCGCCACATGAATGACCCCCAGGTGGTCGCCCTTACCGGGGTGCTGCTCGTCGGGCTGGGCACAGTGGTTTTCTTCGGCGACATGCTCGCGCCCGTGTTCACGGCGATCGTGATCGCGTACCTGCTCGAGGGGGTGGTCCAGAAGCTCGAGCACTGGATACCGCGGGGGCCGGCGGTGATCGTGGTCTTCCTGCTGTTCATGGCCGGCTTTGCACTGGTGATGTTCGCGCTCATGCCCACGCTCACCCAGCAGGTTGCGCAGCTGGTCGAGAACCTGCCGCGCATGCTCGATCGCGGTCAGACCACATTGCTGCGGCTGCCGGAACGCTATCCGGAGTTCTTCTCCGCCGAGCAGGTCAGCAGCCTGCTCGCAGCGATCCGCCAGGAGTCCGTGGACCTCGGGCGGATGCTCGTTTCCTCGGTCTCGCTGTCCTCGGTGGTGAAGATCTTCACCCTCGTCGTCTATTCCATCCTCGTGCCGCTGCTGGTGTTCTTCTTCCTCAAGGACAAGGCGCGCCTGCTCGGCTGGGTGCGCCGCTGCCTGCCGCGCCACCGCACCCTCGCGGACACGGTCTGGCACGAGGTGGACATGCAGATCGGCAACTACGTGCGCGGCAAGTTCCTGGAGATCCTCATTGTCGGTGCGGCGGCCTATATCACCTTCGTGCTGCTCGGCCTGCAGTTTGCCGCGCTGCTTGCCGTGGTGACGGGGCTGTCCGTGATCATCCCCTACATCGGCGCGACGGTGATCACCGTGCCCATTGCGGTGGTGGCGTACTTCCAGTTCGGTCCGAGCAGCGAGTTCATCTGGGTGATGGCGGCCTACGCGATCATCCAGGCCCTGGATGGCAACGTGCTGGTGCCGCTGCTGTTCTCGGAGGTGGTGAACCTCCACCCGGTGGCGATCATCGTTTCGATCCTGGTCTTCGGCGGCATCTGGGGCTTTTGGGGGATATTCTTCGCGATCCCGCTGGCGACGCTGATCAACGCCGTCATCAACGCCTGGCCGGAGCCCGAGCCGCCGGAGGCGGCGCGCGGCGAGGCCGACGACGCCTCCGGCTGACGGCGCGCGGGCACCGCGGCCCGCCCGCTGCCCGTGGTCACAGGCCGTGGGAGCCGGAATCGGGCTCGTGCGTGTCATCCTGTTCGGCCAGCCGGCGCTGCTCGGCGGCGTGGTCCCGGGCCAGCAGCACGTAGAAGCCGGGGAGAACGAACAGGGTGAACAGCGTGCCGATGCCCAGGCCGGTGCTGATGGTCAGGCCGATGGCGAAGCGGCTGACGGCGCCGGGGCCGCTGGCCGTCAGTAGCGGCACCATGGCGACGATGAGCGCCACCGAGGTCATGATGATGGGCCGCAGCCGGATGGCGCCGGCCTCCAGTACCGCGTCGACCTTGGACAGCCCCTTTTGGATCTGCTGCTGGTTGGCGAACTCCACGATCAGGATGCCGTTCTTGGCGACCACGCCGATGAGCGTGATCAGTCCCACCTGGGTGTAGATGTTCATGCTCGCGAAGCCGAGGGTGATGAACGCCATTGCCCCGGCGATGGACATGGGTACGGACACCAGGATGATGAACGGATCGCGCCAGCTCTCGAACTGCGCGGCGAGCACCAGGTAGATCACCAGCAGCGACAGGAAGAAGGTCGTCACCAGCGCGGTGCCCTGCTGCTTGAACTGCCGCGAGGCCCCGGTGTAGTCGACCCCGTAGGAGCGGGGCGCGATCTGCGCGGTCTGTGTCTCCAGATAGCCCAGCGCCTGCCCCATGGTCACGCCGGGCGCCATCACGCCCTCGATGGTGATCGAGTTGAGCTGCTGGAACTGCGTGCGCTCCGATGGTTCCACCCCCTGCTTCAGGGTGACCAGCGAGGACAGCGGCACCAGCGCACCCGTGTCCGCACGGATGTAGTAGTCGCGCAGCATCTGCTCGTCGAGTCGGAAGCGACGCTCCACCTGGGGGATCACCTGGTAGCTGCGCCCGTCCATGCTGAAACGGTTGACGTAGTCGCCGCCGAGCATGGTCGCCAGGTTCTGGCCGATCTCGCGCATGCTGATGCCCAGGTCGCCGGCGCGGTCGCGGTCCACCTGGATGGAGACCGTGGGCCGGTCGAAGGCGATGGACTTTTTGAGGAAGGCGAAGTTGCCGCTGCCCATGGCCTTGCCGACGATCTCGTCGGCCACCTGGTTCATGTCCTCGTAGCTCGCCCCGGAGGTGAGCACGAACTGCACCGGCAGTCCGCCCCCGGCGCCCGGCAGGCTCGGGCGCGGGAAGGCGCTGATCTGCAGTCCGGCGACCTTGCCCAGTGCGCTCTGCAGCTGCGGCTGGGCCTCGAACTGGGAAACGTCGCGGTCGGCGTAGCTCTTCATCTTGAAGCCGCCGAAGATCGTGTTCGCCGAGTCGCCGCCGAGGATCATGAAGCTTTCCTTGTAGCCCGGCACGCCCTCCATCTGGGTCTGGATGTCCTGGCCGTAGGCCTCCAGGTAGTCGAGGGTGGCGGTTCGCGGCCCGGTGGCCTGGAAGAACAGGATGCCCTGGTCCTCGGTGGGGGCGAGCTCGTTCTGGGCGGTGACGAACATGAAGTAGATCGACACCAGCACCGCGACGGCGAAGATCACGAGCACCGAGACGGTCTGCAGCGCGCGGCCGAGCAGTGCCCGGTAGCCGCGGGCGAGGGCGTTGAACGCCCGCTCGACCATCTGCTCGAAGCGCCCGGGGTTGCCGTGGGGCTTGAGGACCTTGCCCGAGAGCATGGGCGAGAGCGTGAGCGCGATCACGCCGGAGACCAGCACGGCGCCGGCCAGGGTGAAGGCGAACTCCGTGAACAGGGTGCCGATCAGCCCGCCCATGAAGCCGATGGGGGCATACACCGCCACCAGCGTCGTGGTCATCGCGATGATGGGCACGGCGAGCTCGCGGGCCCCCTGCATGGCGGCGTGGAAGCGGGTCTCGCCGGACTCGATGTGGCGGTGGACGTTCTCCACCACGATGATGGCGTCGTCCACCACCAGGCCGATCGCGAGCACCATCGACAGCAGTGTGAGCAGGTTCAGGGAGTAGCCCAGGGTGAGCATGACGAACGCGCCACCGATGAGTGACAGTGGCACGGCCACCGCCGGCACCGCCGCGGCACGGATCGAGCCCAGCGAGAGGTAGACCACCAGCAGTACGATGGCCACCGCTTCCAGGATGGTCTTGTAGACCTCGTCGATGGAGTCCTGGATGAACTCGGAGGCGTCGTAGGGCAGGACCACGTGCATGCCCTCGGGGAGCTGGCCGCGGACGGTCTGCACCCGCGCGGTCACGGCCTGCGCGGTGTCCAGCGGGTTCGCGCCGGGGGCCTGTTCGATGGCCATGAACACCGCCGGCTTGCCCTGGTACCACGCCTCGGACGTGTACTCCTCGGCGCCGAGCTCGCTGCGGGCGATATCGCGCAGGCGCACGAGGGTATCGCCGTCGCCGCGGATGACCAGATCGCGGAAGTTCTCCGGGTCGGATACGTCCGTGGTGGCGGTCAGGGTGATGGCGGTGTAGTCGCCCTTGGTCTGGCCGACGCCAGCGAGGTAGTTGTTTGCGCGCAGCACCTCCGCCACGTCCGTGGGCGTGACGCCCAGCGAGGCCATGCGGTCCGGGTCGAGCCAGATGCGCATGGCCAGGCGCTTGCCGTGCAGCCGGGCCTTGGCCACACCGGGCACGGCCTGGAACTGCGGCTGGACCACGCGCAGGAGGTAGTCCGTGACCTTGGGCACGCTGAGGTCATCGCTGTAGAAGGCGAGGTACATCAGCGCCGTGGAGTCACCGGTAGAGGACTCGATGACCGGGTCCCGCGCGGCCTCCGGCAGTACGTTGCGCTGGCTCGCCACCTTCGCCTGGATCTCGGAGACCGCCGCGTTGGGGTCGTAGTTCAGCTCCATATGGGCCTCGATGGTGGAGGCCCCCTGGCTGCTGGTCGCGGTGATGTAGTCGATGCCGTCGGCCTCAGCGATGGCCTGCTGCAGCGGTGTGGTCACGAAGCCCTTGACCAGCTCGGAGCTGGCGCCGGGATAGGCCGTGGACACCGTGACCACGGTGTTCTCCAGCTCCGGGTACTGGCGCAGCTCCATGAGCCCCAGCGACCGGGCACCGACCAGCAGGATCAGCAGGCTGATCACCGTCGCCAGGACCGGGCGACGGATGAAGATGTCGGTGAATCTCATTCGCCGGAGACCTCCCCGTCGAGGGCGGTGCTGTTGTCGACGGTCACGGGCTGGCCGTCACGCAGCTTGACCAGCCCCGCGCGGACCACCTCCTCGCCGGCGGACAGCCCGTCGGTGATCTCCACACTGCCGGACTGCGTGGCGCCGGTGGTCACGGCACGGCGCTTGGCGACGCGCTGGCCGCCGTCGTTCCCGGTGACGACGTAGACGAAGTCGCCGTAGGTGTTGTAGGAGATCGCCGTGCGCGGGACCACCACCACGGTACGTTCCTCCGGCATGAGGGTCTGGACGCGGGCGAACATGCCGGGGCGCAGGACGTCGTCCGGGTTCGGCAGGGTGGCGCGCACGTTCACGCTGCGGGTGCCCTCATCCACACCGGAGTCGATGGCGGTGATCTCGCCCTCGAACTGCCGTTCGGGGTAGGCGCTGACCCGGATCTGTACGGTCTGGCCGTTGCGGAGGTCGCCGAAGCGGCGTTCGGGCACGGCGTAGTCCACGTAGATGGGGTCCAGCGCGGTCAGTGTGACCAGGGACTGGCCGGCGGTGATGTACTCGCCCTGGTCCACCTGCTTGATGCCCAGAAGGCCGTCGAACGGCGCGCGGATCACCTTCTTGGCGATGCGCGCCTCCTGCTCGGCGACCTGGGCCCGGGCGGCCTCGTAGCGGGCCTTCGCCTCGTCGTACTGGGACTGGGAGACGGCACGCTTGGGCAGGAGGTTGGCGTTGCGCTCGAACTGCACCCGGGCGAGCTCGCGATCCGCCTTGAGCCCGCGCAGGGAGGCCTGATCGACACTGTCGTCGAGCTGTACGAGCACGTCGCCGTCCTTCACCCGGCTGCTGGACTCGAAGCTTACCTCGCTGATCTTGCCGGCGACCTCGGTGGTGATCTCGATGCCCTGCACCGGCGAGACGCTGCCCACGGACTGGATACCCGGGCGCCAGCTCACCTCGCGGGCCGTGGCCGTGGCGATGGTGGCCGGCGGCTGCGGCTGGTTCGCCTGCTTCGCCATCTCCTGCATCTGGAGGTACTTCCAGCCGAAGATGCCGCCGAACACGAGTCCCAGGAAGACGACCACCAGGAACAGCCGGATTATGACCTTCATCAATTCTTTTCCCCGTTTGCCGAACCGCTAATCATCGGCACAGCCGCCGGTCCGTTCAACATAATTTTTGGCAGTGGATCGTGAAGAGAGTGTGATGGTGGCCGCGCCGGCAGGCGTGACGCCCTCAAAAAGTAGGCGCCGAGGCGGGGAATGCAACCCCTTCAGGCGTCGGGCAGGATCAGAGGGCCGAAGAAGGCCTCCAGGAGGGTGTCCGCGTCGTGCTCGAGATCACACTCCGCGGGCTTGCGCAGATACTGGCTGAACAGTCCGGACATGTAGGCGTGCAGCGCCATCGCCGCGACCCGCGGCGGGATCGCCGGGTTGAGCCGGCCCCGTGCCTGTACCCGCTCGAACTGCTGTTCGAACAGGTCGATGATCTCGGCGATCAGCGTGTCCTGGCGGGCAACGGCCGGGTTGATGTCGTCCACGCGCTCGCTGCGGTGGAACAGGATCGTGTAGACCCGGCGGTGACGCAGGTCCTGGGCGATGCGGTCCAGCCCGTGTCGGCACAGGCCGCGCAGGGTCTCCACCGGGTCGCCGTCGTGGGTCCGGCAGAGCTCCTCGACGAGCTCGGCCATCGGTGGGCGCACGCGTTCGAGCATCGCCTCGAAGAGGTCGCTCTTGTCCTGGAAGTGCCAGTAGATGGCGCCGCGGGTGAGCCCCGCGTGACGGGCGATCCGCTCCAGCGAGGTGCGGGAGACGCCGTTCTCGAGAAACGCCTCCTCCGCGGCGTCCAGCAGCCGTTCCCGCGTCGCTTCCGATTCTTCCTTGGTTTTCTTGGCCATAGGGTTACCCCGGGATGTGCGCGCCGCCGGCCAACCCGCGGTATGCGGCCCGGCCCGGGCGTCGATCCGCCGCCCGGGCCGGCGACGGGGCCGAGGCACTATGCTCGGCCCGTCGAGCGCCTGTCAAAGGATGGCTCACGCCGGCGTTTCGTCGTCCTGGGTCGTCTCACCCCCGTGTCGTCGGCCGCCGCCCAGGAGGTCGGTGATCCGGCGCACGATGACGTAGAACAGCGGGATGAAGAAGATCGCCAGCAGTGTGGCCGAAATCATGCCGCCGAGCACCGCCGTGCCGATGGCGATGCGCGAGGCCGCACCGGCCCCGGAGGCGAAGGCCAGGGGGATGACGCCCATGGTGAACGCCAGCGAGGTCATCAGGATCGGGCGCAGCCGGACCCGGGCGGCCTCGACGGTCGAGGCGACCAGGCCGTAGCCCTGGTTCTCCAGCGCCCGGGCGAATTCGACGATCAGTATGGCGTTCTTCGCGGTCAGGCCCACCGTGGTCAGGATGCCGACCTGGAAGAACACGTCGTTGGGCAGCCCGCGCACGAGTGCCGCGAGTACCGCGCCGAGAACGCCGAGCGGGACCGCGAGCATCACGGAGACCGGGATGGTCCAGCTCTCGTAGAGCGCCGCCAGGGCGAGAAAGACCACGATCACGGACACGCCGTAGAGCAGGGTGGTCTGCGCCCCCGATTGGCGCTCCTGGTAGGAGAGGCCGCTCCAGGCGTGGCCTATCCCCTGGGGAAGCTGCTGGAGCAGGCGCTCGACCTCGGTCATTGCCTCTCCGGTGGAGTATCCCGGGGCGGGCTCGCCCTGGAGCTGGCGGGAGGGGGTGCCGTTGAAGCGCTCGAGCCGGGGTGAACCGAACGTCCACTCGCCGCTGGTGAGCTCGCCCAGCGGGGTCATCCCACCGTTGTCGTTGCGCAGGTACCAGTCCTCGAAGTCACCCGGGAGCATGCGCGCATTCGCCTCGCCCTGGAGGAAGACCCGCTTGATGCGGCCGTTGTTGAGGAAGTCGTTGACGTACTGCGACCCCCAGGTGACCGAGAGCAGGTCGTTGATCCGGGACAGGGGCACGCCCAGCGCCTGGGCCTTCTCCTGGTCCACGTCGAGGTGGTAGCGCGGGCGGTCCTCCAGGCCGTTCGGGCGGACGTTGGTGAGCACCGGGCTCTGCGCGGCGAGCTGCAGGAACCGGCCCTGTGCCTGCATCAGCCGCC